>CERC01066870.1_pt1 | contig 190761 bp, 184 predicted proteins | sample 530921 | NCBI WGS metagenome assembly CERC01 (sample SAMEA2621099, study PRJEB7988) | marine metagenome | isolation source: saline water (ENVO:00002010), including
ATCCTGGTAACAGGGGTTCGATTCCCCTACGGACTACAAAATTAAATGGATGAAAATCCGAAGAAATTATAACAGAGAATAAAATGGCAAATCACAAGTCGGCATTAAAGAGAATTAGAAGAAACGAAGCAGTTCGTTTACGTAACAGATATCAGCATAAAACTACACGTAATGCTATTAAGAGATTGCGTGCAGAAGAATCTAAGAAAGATGCAGAGGCTCTTTTTCCAAGTGTTGTTAGTATGATCGATCGTTTAGCTAAGCGTAACATTATTCATGATAACAAAGCTGCTAACTTAAAAAGTAAGTTGGCAAAGCACGTTGCCGCTTTGTAAGATATTGCCTTAAGAAATTAAAAAGCCTTCCAAAACTGGGAGGCTTTTTTTATGGGCTAAATTTTAGTTTGTCTGCCTCATTGGTAACCTTAGTCTTCTCATTGATAGAAAACCTATGATGAAGCAGAGGTACATTGTCGCTATTGAAATATAATGATACTTAGAGAGATTGTATGTAGTGTACAGTTGATAATCAAAAGACAATATATACATGGAAATAGGGTAGCAGATGTAAAACATAAGTAATCCTAAACTGATCCAAAATAGCAAGTTTTTTCTAGGTATAAATTTCTGTTCTTCTGTAAATATCTTGTATAGATAAGTTAGGCACGCAAATATTAATACTATTGCACCCGCAATAATTGCATAGTTCTGAGGTTCGGTGTAAAAGTCTTGTAAAAACAAATTGACTATACAGGTCAATAAAAATAATACACCACCATATTTAATGAGAATTCTACTTCTTTTGTTTTCAATTAATTGATAGAAAATATAAAAGAAATATAGATAGAATACAATGTCGAATATATTGAAAATTATAGTGTTGTAATTATAATATTCAGGTATATAAACTAATTGTATATCATCTACATCCCTAACGATAGCACCTAGTATTTCTGATAATAAAACGTAGCTTAATATTATGGGTAAATATTTTAAGATGGTATCGTAGTATAGCCTATACTTGGTAATGGATAAAACCAGTGCTATGAAATAGAAACAGATGTAGTAATTATTTAAAATATACTCCAACATGGTTTAACGGGCTATTTGACTGTGAAATGTTTATTGGTTTTTTGGCGGCGGTACACCTGTGCCTCTATTCAAAGTTAGACTTTCTTGACCTTGTAATATTGCCGGTACAGCTTTTGGTGTACTTGTTGTTGGTGCAAATGAAGCATATGCTTTTGTATTGGGGTCATTATTATTGCCATAACCTTCATTTATTGGTTCAAAGCTATTGTTCATAGGTACGGCTTGTTTGCCCTTTGCTCCTTGAGCTATATAAAAAAGATAATCACGCTTACCGTCATTATAAGTAGGGGAGAGCATAATGCTGTTCTGTCTTGGGTGTTTGATCGGTTCTTTGCTTTGAGGGAAATATTCCTCATTTGGGTAGTTGGAGTAGTAAAGTCTTAATGTGGAAATTTCAACTCCGGCATCGGCAGCTTCTTGTTCAATATATTCTAAATATTGCTTGATGGTTTTATAATCGTAGTAAACAAATCTGCCAACATGAAACTCTTCATCTCTTTTGGTTATTTTATTTATAGAGTCTTCATAACGTTGTATTAATGGTACCCGCCTTTTTTCATAGGAGTCATACATATTTTTTGCCTGTGAAATAGGTACTATTTCTTGAGGAGCTAATACCACTGGTTTTACCGGTTCCTTTGGGTCTTGCTCTTTGGGTTGATCATTACAGCTCATAAAAGCAGAGATGATAATGGCGCATAAGATTTTACTGATTAGGATAGATGGTCTTTTCATTTTCTGAGATTTTAAGTGTTTACTAAAGAAAAATGCTAAAAGACTGGGGGATAGTTCTTTCTGATTTTATAAAGATATCAAAAAAATAGCAGCTTTAATTTTTGATGTTATTATTAGGGTAGTTTATGATGGTGAGCATGCTACAAAATAAAAAATCCCGATTTCATTAAGAAATCGGGATTTAAAATTATAATTAAAAAGAATTACTGATTCATTGTCATCAAGAATTCTTCATTGTTTTTGGTTTGTTTAAAACGTTGCTCAATAAACTCCATGGCTTCTACAGGATTCATATCTGCAAGGTACTTGCGCATTATCCACATACGTTGTAGGGTGTTTTCATCAAGTAGCATGTCATCTCTACGTGTGCTTGAAGAAGTAAGGTCAATAGCAGGGAAAATTCTTCTATTTGCAATCTTACGATCCAATTGAAGTTCCATGTTACCGGTTCCTTTAAATTCCTCAAAAATAACTTCGTCCATTTTAGATCCAGTTTCAGTTAAGGCTGTTGCAATGATAGACAGTGAACCACCACCTTCAATATTACGTGCAGCACCAAAGAATCTTTTTGGCTTATGTAATGCATTAGCATCAACACCACCACTTAATACCTTACCAGAAGCTGGTTGAACAGTATTGTAGGCTCTTGCCAAACGTGTAATGGAATCTAAAAGGATTACTACGTCATGACCACATTCTACTAATCTCTTTGCTTTTTCCAAAACAATATTAGCAACTCTTACGTGCTCAGTCGGTTCTTTGTCAAAAGTAGATGCTACAACTTCACCACGAACATTACGTTGCATATCCGTAACCTCTTCTGGCCTTTCATCGATAAGTAAAATAATTTGGTAAACTTCAGGATGGTTTGCAGCAATACCGTTCGCAATATCTTTAAGTAACATGGTTTTACCAGACTTAGGTTGCGATACGATCATACCTCTTTGCCCTTTACCAATAGGTGAGAACAAATCAATAATACGGGTAGATATTGTACTTTGGCGTTCTGCCAAATTGAATTTTTCTTGTGGGAATAACGGAGTTAAATGCTCAAATGATACACGATCGCGTACGATCTGAGGGTCTATGCCGTTAATTTTATTTACCTTAATAAGAGGGAAATACTTTTCACCTTCTTTTGGCGGTCTAACGTTACCTAAAACGGTATCACCTGTTTTAAGGCCAAAAAGACGAATTTGCGACTGAGAAACATAGATATCATCAGGTGATGATAGGTAGTTATAATCGGAAGAACGTAAAAAACCGTATCCGTCTTGCATGATATCCAACACACCTTCACTGGCTATTATGGAATCAAACTCATATTCCGGCTCCTTGTACCTGTTTTTAAGGTCTTTGTCAAAATTACTTTTGTCATGAGGAGTCCTTGGGTTAGGTTTCTTCTTGTGATTATTATTCTGTTGCGAATTCTTATTATTGTTATTGTTTGACTGATTTGAAGACTTAGGTCTTGGTCTAGGTCTTTTTTGTTCAGTAACTTCTTTAACCTCATTTTCTTGCGGAGCTTCCTTTTTTACGGGAGTCTCTTTTGCCGTAGCCGGTTTAGCGTCTGTACTAGCATCCTTTTTGGTGTTTTGTGCAACACGTGTCCTAGGTCTAGGTTTAGGCTTCGGTTTTTCTTCTGTAGGCTTAGGTGCCTCTTCAGTGGTTGTGGGGGCAATAGCTGCGGCAACTTTTGGGTTGGCAGCTTGTAGGTCCAAAATTTGATAAACTAAATCTAGTTTTTTCAAGGTTTTGAATTTAGGAACCTTAAGTCCTTTAGCAATTTCCTGAAGCTCAGGTAGCTTTTTCGATTTTAAATCTGAAATCTCAAACATTAAGTAATAGAATAAATTATATAAGTAGTTTGTATTGTAAGAAGTAAATAATTTTATTTGGATAATCTATAAGGAAAGTTATTCCTTAACTGGTAGGTGTTATGACGTGATAACGTAGCAATATTACAAATTATTTTGAATAAAATGGTTATATTTTCTGAAAAGACCTGTATTTTTGCAATTAGAAAGCGATATTAGATTTATGATTCAAAGAATTCAGAGCCTTTTTTTAGTAATTGTTGCAATACTTACGGGTATACTTCCGTTCTTCTTTAATCTGTGGATTGATGTAGATGGTATAGAAGTTTTTGCAAACAATGAATTGCTCATTTCTATCGCATTTTACGCAAGTGCCGTTTTGGCTATTTGGTCTATGGTACAATTTAAAAATAGAAAATCTCAGTTTGTAATAAACAGGCTGAACATGATATTGAACGTTTTTTTATTAGGATTTTTCGTTTACCGATCACTAAACTTATCCGGAGAAACTTCGGTTTCTGAGAAGGGTATTGGGATGCTGATTCCAGTATTTTCTATCATTTTTTTGGTCCTTGCAAATAGGGCAATAAAAAAGGATGAAGATCTTGTAAAATCTGTTGATCGCTTACGTTAAGCCTGTAATCTTAGTAGTATTAGTGCGTTAAAACCCGGGGTAGTTACCGGGTTTTTTTATGTCTCCACTTTCTTAAATATCACAGAAATATTGCAGTATTTCAATCATATGTGATAAACTGTTTACTTTTTCTTGAATTCTTCGTGATATCGTGGTTTTATGTTTGTCCTCAAGAAACAGCAAGGTTAGCGATAGTCGTTAATATCCTGTTTTAAACTAAAACAATTTTAAAAATTTACGATTATGAAAAACAGAAAATTTACACTTGTATTATTACTTAGTGCCGTAACAACATTCTTTGTTAGCTGCTCAGATGATGATGTAGAAACAGTAACCGTTACGGAAACTGTGGTTGAAACAGAAACGGTTGAAGTAGATTCTTCAATGCCAGTTGGTGACCTAACCGTTTCATTAAGCGGTAATTTGGTAGCAGAAAGTGGCACGCCTACCCAAGGTTTGGTTGAATTGGGTGTAGATACCGAAAGTTCTTATTTTGTGCATTTTGGAGATGATTTTACAACTGAATTAGGTACTGGTACCGTAGGTATTTTCTTTTCTACCTCAGACACTTTCACTGCCGATCCAGCTAACGGTAACCCAGATCTAATGCTTATTGGTAACGTTGCCGGTAATGGTGAAATGTTCATAAAGTTAGATGCAATGCCTGATGCTAAATACACACACATTATTCTTTGGTGTGCTACGGCTAATATTCCTTTTGGAAATGTAGCATTAAACTAAAAAATAGAATATTGATTGCCTTTGGGAATAGAGACACCTGATTCTGTTTTTCTATGTCTCCCAAAGGCTTTTTTTATAGGTTTTCAATGTTGTGGCCTATAATTTGAAAAAACAGAATTATGGAAAAAATAAAAATCTTCTTAGGTATTTGCTTTTGCTTGCTTACTGTTGGTCTGCAGGCGCAAAGCGGATGGACAAGGGAGGCAAAGGGATTCTATCTTCAAGCTTCGGCATCATATTTCTCTTCTAATAATTATTATACAACAGAGGGTAGATTGGCTGATCAAGGAAGCGATTTTAGAACCAGCGGACTCTTGCTTTACGGTGAATACGGTATCTCCGATAGGTTTACGGCAATAGTAGATTTGCCAATTGTTCGTTTAAATAGTTTTAGCACTACAGAAACTGTTGCTGGTGTAGGTAATATACAATTGGGAGTTAAGTATAAGCTACTTAAAAGCTTTCCTTTGTCTTTACAGGTTGCTTTGGATATACCTACTAATGATGGTACTAACTTTGCAAGATCTAACGAGCCAAATGCCTTTGGTCAATTTGATGAAATAAATTTACCTGTTTCTGATGGTGAATTTAATATATGGACAACCTTGGCCGCATCCCATGGTTTTAAAAACGGTAAAACATATGCATCGGCATTTTCAAGTGTAAATTTTAGAACTGAAGGATTCAGTAACCAATTTCAAGCCGGGGTTGAGTTAGGACATTTGTTCTTTAATAAGCTATATCTTATTGGAAAATTGAAAATTCAAGAAAGATTATCTTCTGAGAACAATGTACAAAGTGGCTCTTTCTTATTTGGTGAGGGTACTACATTTACAAATTACGGAATTACGTCAATGTATAAGATTACAGATCATTTTAATTTGGTTGCGCAATACTCCGATTATGCCGGTTTTCTGGTAGATAGAAAAAATGTCTACGATGGTGGTACCATTTCTTTGGGAGTTTCATTTGAATATTAATTAGCTAAATACAGGGTGTAAGTGTTAAGTGACGCCCTGTTTTTATCTTTTTCCAAGCTCAATTACTTCAAGATCTTTAATATTGTCTCCGTCGATAACAAAACGTAACATGGTGCGTACTTGATGAAACCCATGTTTTCCACAGGCCCCAGGGTTCATATGTAGTACCCCTAACTTTTTGTCCATCATTACTTTTAAAATGTGAGAGTGACCACAAATGAAAAGTTTAGGCGGATTTTCTTTAATAATATCGCGTGTTCTACTATTGTATTTAGGTGGATACCCTCCAATGTGGGTAATAAGAACATCAACTCCCTCACAGAAAAATCTATTGTTTTCAGGAAATTCTTTTTGAATGATATGATCGTCAATATTGCCATGTACACCTCTTAGTGGTTTAAGTTTTGCAAGTGCATCGGTTACTTTTAAGTTCCCAATATCCCCTGCATGCCATACTTCGTCTGCCCATCTTGCATGTTTTAATATGGCGTTGTCCATGTAAGAATGTGTATCGGAAAGAAGAAGAATTTTGGTCATTATTATTGCTGAATTTTATATTTATTGACTTTCCATGAAAAATGAAAATAACCAACGTTTAAGTTTTCCCATTTACTGTGGGTGCCAGGAATGTTAAAACGTATGGTTTTTAATACCTTTGTCAAATACAAAACTAGTATATCCTTTTGAGATTCTTCATTCAATTTTCATACTTCGGTAAAGCGTATCACGGTTGGCAAAATCAGCCAAATGCCATTACAGTGCAAGAAGTGCTGGAAAAAGCGATGTCCAAACTTTTAAACAGTCCGGTTGCATTAATGGGTGCAGGACGTACAGATACTGGTGTTCATGCCAAAATGATGTATGCCCATTTTGATGTTGATAGCTTGGGTGATATTCCTGAATATGTGTTCAGACTTAATTCTTATTTGCCAAATGACATTGCGGTAGAACGTATTTTTGAAGTAGAAGATGATGCACATGCACGTTTTCATGCTACTTCCAGAACATATGAATATCATATTGCAAAAAGCAAGGACCCTTTTTCTACGGACCTTGCATATTTCGTAAAAAAAGATCTAGATATTCAACTAATGAACGATGCAGCTGAACTATTGTTGGGCAAAAAAGATTTTGAATGTTTTTCTAAATCCAATACAGATGTTTTTACCAATATCTGTGACCTAAGAGAAGCACAATGGAAGCTAGAAAATAATAAGCTTGTATTTACCATTACGGCAGATCGGTTTTTAAGAAATATGGTTAGGGCTATCGTTGGTACGCTAATTAATGTTGGATTGGGGAAATATTCACCTGACTATGTTAATACCATATTAAAAAGCAAGGATAGGACAATGGCAGGCGTTTCTGTTCCGGCAAAAGGACTATATTTGACCTCTATTGTTTACCCCAATACTATTTTAAAGAATGGATAAGGATTCTGGCAAAGCATTTGACACTCGTCTTTTTAAACGCTTACTAGCCTATACAAAACCGTACAAAATTACATTTTATGGCGTTGCATTGTCTGCCATATTATTGTCTGGTTTTGCTATTCTAACCCCTTTGATTGTAAAAAAAATTATTGATGAGGCCATTAAGGGCAGCAATAAAGAAATGCTATTGTATTTAACGGTTGCTATGTTGGTGGTTTTGCTTGGTCAGGTAATTTTTCAACTGGCGTTCAATTATTACGCTAACTGGTTAGGAGAATCTGTGATCAAAGATGTTAGGATAAGTCTTTTCAAGAAAATGCTTTCTTTTAAAATGACCTATTTTGATAATTCCTCATTGGGTGTTTTGGTAACTAGGGCTGTTGCAGATATGCAACGAATTGGAGAGATTTTTAGTCAAGGTTTTTTTGTCATTGTGGCCGATTTATTGAAAATGGTCGTTGCGGCAATGGTCATGTTGTTTATTAATTGGAAGTTATCATTAATCGTATTTGCGTTATTGCCAATTATAGTATATGCTACTAGATGGTTTCAAAAAGCGATGAAAGTAGCGTTTACCGAGGTAAGGGCAGAGGTTTCAAATTTAAATTCCTTTGTGCAGGAGCGAATTACAGGAATGAAAATCGTTCAACTTTTTACCAGAGAGAAAATTGAAAGCGCCAAGTTTAGGGAAATAAACGAAAAGCATAAAAAAGCTTGGTTGAAAACTGTATGGTATAATTCTATCTTTTTCCCTATTGCTGAAATTGTTTCTTCTTTAACGGTAGGGTTAATTGTTTGGTACGGTGGCTTACAGAATGTAGCGAATATTTCAACTGATATTGCAGGTACGTTATTTGCTTTTATTATGTTGATAGATTTGTTGTTTAGACCATTGCGCCAAATTGCGGACAAGTTCAACACCTTGCAAATGGGTATGGTTGCGGCTAATAGAGTTTTTAAAATTTTAGATACCGATAGTCACATACAAAATGTAGGTTCTTATGAGAAAGAAGTGGTAAGTGGTGATATTTCTTTTGAAAACGTTCATTTTGGATATTTGGAAGATGAAGAGGTGTTACATGGTATTTCCTTTGATGTTAAAGCAGGAGAAACAGTAGCTATTGTTGGTGCTACAGGAGCCGGAAAAAGTACGATCATTAATTTATTGAACAGATTTTACGAAATTAACTCAGGTTCAATTAAGGTTGATGGTGTTGATATTCAAGACTATAAATTATCTTCATTAAGATCCCATATTGCCGTAGTATTACAAGATGTGTTTCTTTTTGCCGATACCATTGCAAATAACATTTCTTTAAAGGATGAAAGTATATCTGTTGATGATATAGAAAAAGCGGCCAAGGCTATTGGGGTAGATGAATTTATTTCTAGCCTACCAGGTGGCTATCACTATAATGTGAAAGAGCGCGGTACCATGCTTTCTAGTGGTCAACGCCAGCTAATTGCTTTTTTACGTGCATATGTAAGTAATCCTAGTATCTTAATATTGGATGAAGCTACATCGTCCGTAGATACGTATTCTGAACAATTGATCCAATTGGCTACGGATAAGATTACCCAAGGGAGAACTTCTATCGTAATTGCACACAGATTAGCTACTATTAAAAAAGCGGATAAAATTATTGTAATGGATGCCGGTAACATAGTTGAGACAGGCACACATAAAGAACTTCTTAAAAAAGGTGGTTATTATAGTAATCTGTATGAGGCTCAGTTCTTAGCTGAGGAGGTTGCTTGATCAAGGAGTCATTTGCTGAAATGTGTCCGTGAAAAAAGCCAAATAAACTGATATTCCGATAATAAAAATCGTAAACACAACGCCTAATAAAACTAGAAATAATAATAGTTTTATTATGGTCTGTTTTATAGTAAGATTAAAGATTTTGAAAAATACCCAAGTAAAAAATAAAATTTGGAAAATCATATTTCCAAAAGAGACATAATACAACATTTTTGAACTCCAAATAGTCAACAGGTATAAGATGTTGATGAGAATAGACATTTGAGAGTATGCATAGATGTTGATTACAAAATGTTCGCTCAGATTAAATTGTTTTTTGTTGAAAAATACAAGTCTGGATATCAATGCTAGAAATGGAAGCATGGCTATATATACCAAACTTTGATATTTAAACAGATAAGTATTCCATTGTTTTTGAAAATCCTGACCCATTTTTTCTGCTTCGGTCATAGACTCTCCACTTTGATATAGAAAATCAAAGTCTAAAGCATTAGGGAAAAACTCAGTGCATACATATACAAATAATCCTCCAAAAGTAATGGCTATTGTAAAATAGCTAATAGGGTTTAAGTACTTCTTTCTAACACCGCTAATGTATCCTCCAATAACTTCATCAGGTTTAGTAAAAAGGTGCTTAAATGTTATAAGAAAGGTATTGTCAATGTTAAAAAATCGCTCGGTAGCATCATGCCATAAATTCTTTACTGTAAGTCTGTTTCTAATTACCTTAGCGCCACAATGGGGACAATAACTATAATTCGTTCTTAAGTTGTTCTGGCAGTTCTTACAATTCATTGCACCAAATCTTGCTTCAGCATATTAGTTAATTGGGTGATAGAATCATACAAAACAAATTCCCCGTTTTTAATATAGGAGATTAGTCCTGTTTCTTCACTGACCACTATACTTAGGGCGTCTGTTTTTTCGCTAATACCGACTGCAGCTCTGTGTCGTAACCCAAAACGAAGGGGGATGTTTCGCTCGTTTGACACTGGTAAAATTACTCTTGTTGCAACAATATAATTACCAACAATAACTGCGGCACCATCATGCAATGTGCTGTTTTTATAGAAGATACTTTCTAGAATGGGTTGGTTGATTTCAATATTCATACGATCTCCAGAACTTTTAATGAAATCTAAAGAGTTGCTACGTTCTATAACTAAGATGGCCCCGGTTTTGGTACTAGCCATTTTTTCACAAGCTTTAATTATAGCGTCTACATCGGTTTCTGTAGAAATCCCTTCTTGCTTTAAAAATTTAAAGTGTTTTACAAAGTTTCTTTTGTTGGCAAAATTGGTTGACCCAATCATTAGCAAGAACTTTCTGATCTCTTGTTGAAAAACAATGATCAAAGCAATTAATCCAACTTGCATAAATGCACCTACCATGCTACTGATCATTTGCATGTCTAACAACTCGGTCAATTTCCAAAATGCCCAAACAATGACAATTCCGATAAAAATATTAATAGCAACAGAGCCTCTTACCAGCTTATAAATGTAGTATAAGAGCACGGCAACAAAGATGATGTCTAAAACATCGGTAATCTTAAAATCAATAAAATTTAAAAAATCCAATCAGGTCCGTTTTAGTAAAATTAAGAAATCAGTATAAACTTAGGCATTTAATTGTTCATATAGTTTTGTGCACTCTACAGCTTCTTTAACATCATGCACCCTTAGAATTTTCGTTCCCTTTTGTAAGCACGCCATATGCAATGCTGTGGTGCCGTTTAAAGCTTGGTCCGCAGTTACGTCTAATGTCTTGTAAATCATTGATTTTCTGCTAATACCTGCTAGTAAAGGGTGTTCAATGATGCTCATTACTTCCATTTGTTTTAAAAGCTCAAAATTTTGTTCCAGGTTTTTTGCAAAACCAAATCCTGGATCAATAATAATATCTTTAACACCTAATGCTTTTGCGGCGGAAAGTCTTTCTGAAAAATAAAAAAGTACTTCCTTTAAAATATCCTTATAATCTGTTTGTTGCTGCATGTTTTTGGGTGTACCGCGCATGTGCATCATAATGTATGGTACATTTAGTTTGGCTACAGTGCTCAACATATTATTATCATGTAATCCCGCGGAAATGTCATTTACTATAGCGGCACCATTTTCAATGCATGCTTTAGCGACATTACTTCTAAAAGTGTCTATTGAAAGAATAACATCTGGAAATTTATTGATTATTAAACTTACAATTGGTGTAATTCGTTTTAATTCTGTGTCCTCACCAACCTCTTTGGCACCTGGTCTGCTACTGTAGGCTCCTACATCAATAAATGTTGCGCCTTCATTTAGCATTTTATCAACTTGGTTCAGTACACTTGCTTCATCCTTATATTTACCGCCATCAAAAAAAGAATCTGGGGTAACATTTAAAATGCCCATTATTTTGGGTCGTTCAAGAGAAATAAGTTTGCCGTTACAGTTTATGGTCATTATCATTAATTAAAAGGAATTTGTGGCATTTTCCAAGTTTAAACCATCTATCTTGATGGTTACAATTTTTTAAGCGAAATTTACACAAATTAGATAGAATTACATGCTAGATACGGCAAAGGAATACGATGAGGTAATTGAGATTTGTATTAATCTATACCAGAAAAAAATGTCAGATTACGGCAGTGCTTGGAGAATTTTAAGATTGCCTTCGCTTACGGATCAAATTTTTATAAAAGCGCAACGTATACGTAGTCTTCAAGAAAATGAAGTTCGTAAGGTCGATGAAGGTGAACGCTCAGAATTCATAGGTATCATTAATTACTCGGTAATGGCACTAATTCAGCTAGAATTAGGTGTAGCTGATCAGCCTGATCTTTCTACTGAAGAGGCTGTGGAGTTATATGCCAAGCATATTAAAATTACGAAAGAACTTATGTTGAACAAGAACCATGATTATGGAGAAGCTTGGAGAGATATGAGGGTAAGTTCACTTACAGATCTTATTTTACAGAAATTACTTCGCGTAAAACAAATAGAGGATAATAAAGGTAAAACATTGGTTAGTGAGGGTATAGATGCCAATTATCAAGATATGATCAATTATGCGGTCTTTGCATTAATACATTTAGGTTCAGAATCAGAAAAATAAAATTAAGAATGAAGTATTTAGTAGGTGTCGTTAGAATTTTTGTTGGAATACTTTTTATTATTAGCGGATTTATAAAACTGAACGATCCCGTTGGTTTTTCATTTAAACTAGAAGAGTATTTCAGCCAAGGTGTATTGGACCTTCCTTTTTTAACTCCGTTCGCATTGGCCATTTCTATACTTGTGGTAATCGTAGAGGTAATGGTTGGGGTAATGCTAATTCTAGGCTACAAACGTAAACTTACTGTGTGGACCTTATTGGCAATGATAATTTTCTTCACGTTCCTTACATTTTATTCTGCATATTTTAATAAAGTAACTGATTGCGGTTGCTTTGGCGACGCAATTAAATTGACACCTTGGGAGTCTTTTACAAAAGACGTGGTACTGTTGGTGTTGATTTTAATTATATATGTTGGTAGAAAATATATAACTCCTTTAGTGAATTCTAAGACCTTGATGTCTGTACTATACGTTTCTTTTATTGCTTGTGTAGGGTATGTGTATTATGTGTTGAACCATTTACCGGTTATTGATTTTAGACCCTATGAAATTGGCAAGAATATAGAGGAAGGTATGAACACTCCTGCAGATGCTCCAAAAGCGGTGTTTGAATATAAATGGAAGTTTAATGTCAATGGCAATGAGGAAATTTATATCACCAACGGAGATTACCCAACGGTAGACGGGGAATTTATAGATGTGGAAACTGAAGAAATTCAAGCAGGGTATGAGCCACCTGTTCATGATTTCACTATAGAGCAAAACGGAGAAGATTTTGCAGCATCATTATTGCAAGAGCCTAAATTGGTAATGGTCATAGCATACGATTTGCGTAAGTCCAATCTTGAGGTTTTCAAAGAAATAAAAGCTGTGACGGATAAGGCGTTAAAAGCGGGTTATAAAGTTATAGGTATGTCTGCTTCCGGTCCTGATCAAACAGATGCGTTGAAAAAAGAAAACAACCTGGCGTTTGATTTTTACTTTACAGATGAAACAACACTTAAAACTATTGTTAGATCTAACCCGGGAGTTTTAGTATTGGAGAAAGGAACCATAGTGCAAAAATTACATTACAATGATTTAGAAAATTTGATTTTCGAATAAATATAAACTGAAACTGAACAACTAGAAACAAAAATATGAGAGCAAAGATAGTAGCAGGTAACTGGAAAATGAACAAAAATTTGGCGGAAACAGAAACACTTTTGGCTGAGTTATCTGCAAAATTACCAGATACGAATGCAGAAGTAATGGTAGCACCAACCTATGTGAATTTAGCAAGCGCCGTGCGTACTTTAGAAAACTCTAAGATTGAGGTTATAGCGCAGAACATGCACTTTGCAGAAAGTGGAGCTTTTACAGGTGAGATATCTGCAGATATGTTATTGAATATTGGTGTTGATACCGCCATAATTGGCCACTCAGAAAGAAGAGCCTATTTTGCAGAAAGTGATGCAATACTCTCAAAAAAGGTAATAACAGCTTTACAAAAAGGCATTCGCGTAATGTTCTGTTTTGGTGAAGAGCTAGAAGATCGTAAATCAGGCAACCATTTTAAATTGGTAGAAAGCCAATTGAAAAACGTGCTTTTTAATTTAGAGCCATCTGCGTGGTCTAATATTGTTTTGGCTTATGAGCCAGTTTGGGCAATTGGTACAGGTGAAACGGCTTCTCCAGATCAAGCACAAGAAATGCACGCATTTATTCGTAAAACTATTTCTGAGGCATTTGATGCAACCATTGCAAATAATGTTACCATTCTTTATGGTGGTAGTGTAAAACCGGGTAATGCGGAAGAAATTTTCTCTAAACCAGATGTTGATGGTGGCTTAATAGGCGGGGCATCTTTGGTAGCAGATGATTTCATAGCGATTATAAATGCTATTTAAGTTTACTAAACTATAATGAGCGATATCGTATACATTGAATACCGTTTTACGGTAAAACCAAAAGAACCGGCTTCAGACATTCTCATTGCAGAATTGGGTGAAGCCGGTTTTGAAAGTTTTGTAGAGGAAGAGGATGATGTTTTGGCATATATTCAAAAAACAGATTGGTCTTCTGATATTTTGGATGACATTTATATTTTTGGAAATTCCAATTTTGAGATAACTTACCAGTATAAAGAGATTGCGCAAGAAAACTGGAACGCTACGTGGGAGCAAAACTTTCAGCCCATTATCGTAGATGATGTGTGCATGATCAGAGCACCTTTTCATGAGAAGATTCAGGTAGATTATGATATTGTAATTGAGCCAAAAATGAGTTTTGGAACCGGGCATCATGAAACTACACACATGATGTTACAGCATATTTTACAGTTAGATGTAGAGAATAAAACCGTTTTGGACATGGGTAGTGGTACAGGGGTTCTAGCCCTTTTGGCCGGTATGCGTGGCGCTACGAATATTGATGCAATAGATATTGATAATTGGTGCTATCTAAATGCTAAAGAAAACGTGGCACGAAATAATATGGATTTTATATCGGTTTATGAAGGTGATGTTACTTTGCTAAAGGATAAAAAGTATGATTTGATCATTGCGAACATCAATAGAAACATTTTGTTGGCCGATTTACCTAGCTATGCGAAATGTTTAAATAAAGGTGGTGTTTTATTATTAAGTGGTTTTTATACCGAAGATTTAGAAATGATTTCGCAAAAATGTACCGAATTAGAGTTAAAGTTTGAAAAAAACCTTGAACGAAATAATTGGGTTGCAGCAAAATATGTAAATTAGTTAGTATTAATTGAGATTCATATGAGCACAAAAGAAGAAATTTACGAAGAACTACTCCTTGAAGAAGAGACGGTTCAGCAAAATGAAATCGTTCTTTTTAATGATGAGGTGAATACATTTGATCATGTAATAAATACATTGATTTCAGTTTGCGAACATTCTCCTGAACAGGCGGAGCAATGTTCTTTAATTGTACATTACAAAGGAAAATGCACGGTTAAAACTGGAGAATATGAAGAACTTAAACCGCAATGTTCAAAATTACTACAAGCAGGACTTAGTGCAGAAATTACTTAAGTTTAGTTCGGTAAAATGAAAGTTTAAAATGAATAAACGTAAAAAGACCCCTTATTTCTATAAGGGGTCTTTTTATTGATTAATCTAAAAAATAAATAAAATATAAGTTTAGATCGAAATTATACCAATGGCACGCCATTCAATCTTTTTTCAATCTTCTTCTTTTTCTCGGTTAATCTTTTCATTACGTCCATTAAACTAGGATCCTTAGTTTCTTTATAAACTTCGTTGATGCTTAAGATAAGTGCTTTTGCCTCTCTTGATGCTTCTACTCGGTCACTAGTGGACATATTGCTCATTTTTCGACTCTCAAATTCCTGAGCTTTTTCAAGTAACTCCATGTGATGCTTTTTTTTCAAAGTTAACATAATATTCAAATTACGCAATTCTTTGTCGATTGTATATAGTTATGAGGCTATTAGATAATAGTATTTATGAACAATTTAACGAAAATGGTCAGTTTAACGTCTTTTTTTCAGGGTTGAAATGCAATTTTTATGACAGAAGAAAAATACCAACAGTTTATAATCACTTTTTAGTTGACGAAATATGAATAATTTGGGGTAATTAATTCAAAAATTAAGAATCAGTTAATAAGTTGTGCTTTAAAAAATCCTTATCTTATTTTTAAACGAAAATATTTGCTAAATCTTTAAAAAAAGATATATTTTTGTAATCGATTGCATTAAATTGAGTTATTTATAGATTTAGAGCATTCCAAGAAAGTATTCATTTAGAAATACGAGGTAATTAAGTGTATTGATCAACTTCTATTTTTGACAATGTAACTAAAAGTAAAACGTATAACATTGGTAGCTAGCAAGTCATTTATTAAGGAAGATTTTTTATTAGAAAATAAATTTTCACAAAGATTATTTCATGATTATGCTTCGCAAATGCCGATCATAGATTACCATTGTCATTTACCACCAATTGATATTGCCAATAACCGTCAATTTGAAAACTTGACTAAAATTTGGTTAGATGGGGATCATTATAAATGGCGTGCCATGCGAACTTTTGGTGTTGAAGAAAAATATATCACCGGTGATGCCTCGGCAAAAGAGAAATTTACCCAATGGGGCGGAACCGTTCCCTACACTTTAAGAAATCCGTTGTACCATTGGACTCACCTTGAGCTGCAACGTTATTTTGATATTGACATATTATTGAATGAGAATACAGCTAGTGAAATCTTTGATGAGGCTTCCTCAAAGCTGCAAACAACAGATTTCAGTTGTCATAATCTAATAACCAAAATGAATGTTGAGGTTATTTGTACAACAGAAGATCCAATTGATAGTTTAGATCATCATGTTAAAATTAAAAATAGCGGTTTTAATGTGAAAGTGTCCACTGCTTTTAGACCAGATAAAGCAATTGTAATATTTAATGAAAACTATCTGGAATATATTAATAAGTTATCTGAAGTAAGTAATGTGTCCATCGATTCCTATAAATCTTTGTGCGATGCGCTAAGCGTGCGTTTAGATTATTTTGAAGCTAATGGGTGTACCTTATCGGATCATGGCTTAAGCCATGTGCCTTTTAGAAATTTTACCGATACGGAAATAGAAGATATTTTTCAGAAAAGAAGGGCTAAAATACAGTTGACATTAGAAGAGTCTGAAAAATTTCAGACTTCTATATTGTTGTTTTTGTGTGAGCAATATCACTCCCGTGGATGGATTCAGCAATTTCATCTTGGAGCGTTACGGAATAATAATGCTAGAATGACTAGAATTCTTGGTCCTGATACTGGTTGGGATTCTATAGGCGACTATTCACAGGCAGAGACACTTTCAAAATTTTTAAATAGATTGGACTCTAAGGATAAGCTTACCAAAACCATTTTATATAACCTTAATCCAGCGGATAATGAAGTACTGGCCACTATGATCGGTAATTATAATGATGGTACCGTTAAGGGGAAAATGCAGTTTGGTTCTGGTTGGTGGTTTCTGGATCAAAAAGACGGAATGACCAAGCAGCTCAATGCATTATCCAATATGGGGCTAATTAGTTGTTTTATTGGTATGTTGACAGATTCCCGTAGTTTTCTTTCGTATCCCAGACATGAGTATTTCAGAAGAATTGTTTGTAATCTATTTGGTCAAGAAATGGAGAGGGGAGAGCTGCCTCAAGATTTTGATTTGGTAGGTAAAATCATTCAAGATATAAGTTATTATAATGCTAAAGAGTACTTCAAATTTTAAATATTAATAATCTGGTTCCTTTAAACCGTTTAAAACCATACAATGAAAAGTATACAATTGCTATCGCTACTAAGTTTGGTCATTACCTTTTTGGGTTGTGATATACAGAATGAAGCAAAGACGTTAAGGCTGGGGCATGGTTTAGATGTAAGCCATTCGGTACATAAGGCAATGGTTAAAATGGGTGAAGATCTCTTGGAGCGTTCCGGTGGTAAACTTAAACTTGAAATATACCCTAGTCAACAATTAGGAACGGAAAGAGAGTGTTTGGAGCTTTTGCAAATAGGTAGCTTAGATATGACAAAAGTTTCTGTAGGGGTATTGGAGAATTTTGCACCGAAAATGAAGGTATTGGGTCTTCCCTTTTTGTTTAGAGATCGTCAACATTCTTTCAGTGTACTTGATGGACCTATAGGCGAGCAATTATTGAACGAAGGGGAGCAATATTGGTTAAAAGGTTTGGGCTATTATGATGCCGGCAGTCGCAGTTTCTATACCATGAACAAGCCAATAGAAAAACCAGAAGATCTGGTGGGTGAAAAAATACGGGTAATGGAAAGTGCAACGGCAGTGAACATGGTCAAGGCTCTTGGGGGATCGCCAACTCCTATTTCTTGGGGTGAACTTTATACTTCTTTACAACAAGGTGTTGTTGATGGCGCCGAGAATAATCCTCCTAGTTTTTACCTGTCAAGGCATTATGAGGTTTGTAAGTACTACTCATTAGATGAGCATACGGTGCTGCCAGATGTTCTGTTAATTGGTACTTATGTATGGAATAAATTGAATGAGCAAGAGCAAAAATGGTTGAGTGCATCGGTAAAAGAATCTGTAAAATATCAGCGTGTTTTATGGGCAGAGGCAGAAGAGGAAGCTTTACGTGAAGTTCAAAAAGCTGGTGTTGAAATTATTCGACCAGATAAATCACTTTTTTCGGAAAAGGTAAAAGATATCTATGAAGGATATAAGGATGATCAGGATATATATCCGCTTATCAAACAAATTCAAGAAACAAAATAGTCTGCTATGCGAAATAAAATAGACGCCGTTTTAGGCAAAACCTTGGTGCTGATTATGTCGGTTATGGTAATTAACGTACTATGGCAAGTTTTTACAAGATATGTTACCGGTAACCCCAGTTCATTTACAGATGAGCTTGCTCGTTATTTAATGATATGGATCGGCGTTCTAGGTGCGGCATATGTGTCGGGTCGTAATCTTCATGTTGCCATTGATATTTTACCACTTAGGCAAAATGAGAAAACACAGAAAAAGTTAAAGATAATTGTAACCATTCTGGTAATACTATTTGTATTGTTCGCTTTTGTGATCGGAGGGTCTCGTTTGGTTTACATCTCATATGTACTGGGGCAACAATCACCTGCATTGCAAGTACCTCTGGCATTGGTTTATATCATAATTCCCATTAGCGGATTACTGATTATGTATTACAAAATTTCTGACCTTAAAAATATGAAATCATGATGGAGCATTTACCTATTCTAGTACTAGTGCTGAGCTTCATATGTTTGCTATCCATTGGTACGCCGGTAGCATGGAGTATCGCTATTTCTTCATTGTTGACCATGCTGGTAAGTATACCCGCAATGCCTGCATTTACAACGGTATCTCAACGGATGGCTACGGGGCTTGATAGTTTTGCCCTCTTGGCAATTCCGTTTTTTGTGCTTTCGGGCGAACTTATGAATAAAGGTGGTATAGCCCATAGGCTTATCGCCTTTGCCAAAACTTTAGTTGGTGCCTTTCCCGGTGGTTTAGCTTTAATAAATGTCATAGCCGCAATGTTAATGGGTGCTATTGCAGGGTCTGCTATGGCTTCTGCATCAGCAATGGGTAGTATACTTGGACCTGAAATGGAAAAAGAAGGCTATTCAAAAGAATTTGGCGCAGCGGTCAATATTACATCCGCTACAACTGGTTTAATAATTCCGCCTAGTAATGTGTTGATCGTTTATTCATTGGCAAGTGGGGGAGCATCTATAGCTGCCCTGTTCTTGGCTGGATACGTTCCGGGAATTATGACCGGGCTTTTTTTAATGATCGTGGCAGCTTTTTGGGCAAAAAAGAAAAAATATAAGGTAGGTAAACGTAGTAGTTTTAAACAAGTAGGTAAAACATTCATAGATGCTTTGCCAAGTCTTTTTATGCTTGTGGTAGTAATTGGCGGTATTGTAACGGGAATTTTTACCGCTACTGAAGCCTCCGCCATAGCCGTGCTGTACAGTTTAATTTTAGGTTTTATATATAAGGAAATTACCTTGCCTAAACTACCACAGATTTTATTGGATTCTTCTGCCACTACGGCTATTGTTATGTTATTGATAGGTTCATCTATGTGCATGTCATGGGCTTTGTCCTATGAAAATATTCCGCAAGATATCAGCTCTGGACTATTAAGCTTAAGTGAGAATAAAATTGTGATTCTTTTGATCATAAACTTACTATTGCTCTTTGTGGGAATTTTTATGGATATGACTCCCGCCGTTCTGATCTTTACACCGATATTTTTACCTGTGGTGACCAAGTTAGGACTTGATCCCGTTCACTTCGGTATTATTATGGTTTTGAACCTTTGTATAGGTTTATGTACACCGCCCGTAGGCTCGGTACTGTTCGTTGGAGTAGGTGTGGCTAAAACTACTATTGAAAAAGTGTTTAAACCATTATTGCCTTTGTTTATTGCAATGATCATTGCACTGTTCTTGGTCACTTATATTCCACAATTGAGCTTATGGTTACCAAGTTTATTTGATTTGTAGGATTAAAGAAGGTCTTATTGATTATGTGGGTATTGTTGAAGCTAAAAAGAATACTTCTAGAGAAATAGTCCAATAATCTTTATGTTTTGCTGGATGATTTTCTGACAATTAATTTTGCTGGCAGCACCACATTGTTCTGAACTTTTTCATTTGAATCATTTTCAATTTGTTCTAAAAAGACCTTTGCCGCCATTTTTCCCATTTCCAATGGTGACTGATCTACAGAGCTAATTGATGGTTCCATAAATTGCGTAAAGGGTTCGTTACTAAAACCTACAACGCTTAAATCTTCTGGTATTTTAATAGATTTACTTTGTAAGTATTTGACTGCACCTAACAATCCGTTGTCTGTAGATGAAAATATGGCATCTGGTGGTTCTGGTAAATTCATAAGTGTTTTTGCCGCATCTTTACCTGCCTCCATATTACTTTGCAAGGAAATTACATATTCCTTTCTAAAGGGTATGTTATGTTTTGCCAGTGCATCTTTATATCCCTTAAATCTATGTTGGTAAAGTTCAATACTTTGGTCAACGTCAAAGTGCGCAATTTTTTTACAGCCTTGTGTAATTAAATGCTCCGTTGCAACAAAACCACCTTGATAATCATCAATGGTAACAGTGCTTATTTCATTGAACCTTAAAACCCTATCAAATAGTATAAAAGGAGTACTTTTTTTAACGGTCTCCTTGAATTCATCTTTATTCTGCTCGGTAAAAGATGTAGATAATAATATACCATCTACCTGCGCATTTAACAGGTTCTGTATAATTTTCTTCTCCCGGTTTCTATCCTCATAGGTTTGCGATATAATTACATGAAAACCTTTTGGATATAGTTCATCTTCTATACCACGAATTACAGAGGCAAAGAAATTTTTATTGATGAAAGGTACTACGACCCCAACATTTTTACTTTTACCACTTTTAAGTGCTAATGCAAGCCTATTCTGTTTGTAGTTTAATTTGGTAGCGGTAGCTAGTACAAGATTGCGTGTTTTTTCGCTTATTTTAGGATTATTGTTCAAAGCCCTTGATACCGTTGCAGCGGTAATGTTCAATTCTTTTGCAATGTCGTAAATGGTAGCCTTTTTGCTCATAGAAAAATGTATGATAAATTTACGAAGATTGAATAACTTACCGTGCTCAAAAATGTCTTAAAATAGAAGGGTGTTTAAATTTTAAAACTAAAGCCTTTCTCTACTTTTTTATGATATTTATTTTGATCGAATTCAAATAGAAAAGCACCTTTTTTAGAGGAGCTCATATCTTTCTCTTTCAACTTTGTCAATAGATCCAATGAGTTGAATTTGTTAATGAAGTTTCGCTTATCCAGTTCGGTATCCAAAATAGCTTCGTAAAGCTTTTGGAGCTGTCGCATCGTAAATTTTTCTGGTAAAAGTTCAAACCCAATAGGCTTACAACTTATTCTATTTCTTAAAAGAGTCAATGCTTCTTTGACCATAATATTATGGTCAAAAATCAATGTAGGTATATCTTTTATGTCAAACCATTTAATCGGATTTTGCCTCAGTAATTCTTTACAATGGTGTTCTATATTTATAAGGGCAAAATAGGTTACCGAAATGGTTCTTTCTTTCGGATCACGGTCTATTTTAGAATAACAATGAACCTGTTCCATATATACATTATTCAAGCCTGTTAAGTTCTTTAATACACGGGCAGCTGCTTCTTCTAGGTTTTCTTGCATTTTAAGAAAACCACCAATAAGTGACCATTCTCCTTTAGCTGGTTTAAAGTCTCGTTCAACGAGCAAAATTTTTAATTCTTCTTGATAAAATCCAAAAATTATACAATCTATAGCAAGTAGTACTTTGTCCTCTTTGCGATAATTATTCAAAACCATTATTCATTTTTTGCGAACCTAAATTAATGAGTTTCAATTGAACTGAACCACGTTTTTGGTAGAAAAGGTCTATAGTTTTTTCTATAGTTGGCTATTAATAAATGTGTTAGTTGTTTTTTAAAGGCTTTAATTTGCCTTGCAAATGGTTTTTTATATCTAGATAATATTACGGGAGCAAGTGAAAAACGCAGGGAGAACTAATTTTGGAATAAAACCTGAAAATGTTAATCTGATGTTTGTATTTTTTTATTTAGAATCATTTAAAATTAGTTCGATTTAAAAAATAAAAACAAGTCTCCCTAATTATTGTAAGAAGTTCGTTTTCATTAATTTATGAATATTTGTCACATATTATTATGAAATTGATTAATATATCTAAGTATTTGGTGTTGATTATTGCTATTTTGACAATATATTTAGATTTCAACATGGAATATGTTAAGGGGATTTGGCAAAATGATAAAATTTCAATGAGGATTAAAAAAAGTAATTATGGTGTTACGGTAAATAAGGAGAAGGTAGAGTTATACAAACTGTATAATTTGAACGGAATTCAAGTAAGCATTATAACTTTTGGAGGAAGAATAACAGCTGTTGAAACTCCTGATAAAGATGGAAATATTAAGAATGTTGTTTTAGGTTTCAAAAACTTGGAGCAGTACGAAAAACCTAACCCATATTTTGGAGCTCTTGTTGGAAGATATGGAAATCGTATTGCAAAAGGGAAATTCATCTTAAACAATTACGAATATCAACTAGCAAAAAATAATGGTGAAAATAGTCTACATGGTGGTGTGGTAGGTTTTGATAAAGTGGTTTGGAAAGTTGAAGATATTCAGGAAAATAAAACCTCGGCTTCTTTAAAACTTAGTTACTATAGTAAAGATATGGAAGAGGGTTTTCCCGGTAATTTAAAAACAACGGTCACCTACACGCTTAATTCTGATAACAGTCTTGATGTTTTATACGAAGCAACTACAGATAAAACTACCATTGTAAACCTTACACAACATTCCTATTTTAATCTTTCGGGCGATTTCTCTCAACCTATAATTGATCATGTTGTGGATATCAATGCAGACAAGTTTGTGCCAGTGAATGCTTCGCTGATTCCTACAGGTGAGTTGGCAGCTGTGGATGGTACACCGTTCGATTTTAGAATACCAAAATTGGTGAGTGAAGCTATAAACATGAACAACAATCAAATTACTTTAGGTGGTGGTTTTGATCATTGCTGGGTGTTGAACAATTCTGATAAAAGGTATAGGCGTGTAGCAAAGGCATATCACCCAGAATCGGGCAGAGGTGTTGAAGTAATTACGGATCAACCAGGTATGCAATTTTATACAGGAAATTTTTTAGATGGTAAGCTACCAAGACCAAACGGGGGTTTTTACGCAAAAAGAAGTGGCTTTTGTTTTGAAACCCAACATTTTCCAGATGCACCAAATCAACCAAGTTTTCCTTCTGTAGTACTAACTCCGGAAGAAAAATACCTGACAAAAACCACCTTCAAATTCACAGTTAAATAAACCATACCATGCAACAGTTAGACCATTTAGATTGGATCAGTATTTCACTCTACTTTTTATTACTTGTAGGTGTAGCCATATGGGTAATCAGAAAAAAAGAAGATAATACGGAAGATTACTTTTTAGCCGGCAGAAACGTTGGCTGGTTTGTAGTAGGTGCTTCAATATTCGCATCAAACATTGGCTCAGAACATGTCGTCGGTTTAGCTGGCACGGGAGCAAGTAATAAATTGCCCTTGCTTATTTATGAGATACATGCCTGGGTTGTATTAATGCTGGGTTGGGTGTTTTTACCATTTTATGCTAGGAGTGGCGTGTTTACTATGCCAGAATTTTTAGAGAAACGTTTTGATGCTAGATCTAGATGGGTATTATCTGTTTTCTCTATTGTTGCATATGTGCTAACAAAAATATCGGTGACCATTTATGCAGGTGGTGTGGTAGTTTCTGCATTATTGGGTATAGATTTTTGGACGGGAGCCATAGCTACGGTCATATTAACAGGACTTTATACTGTTTTGGGCGGTATGCGGGCAGTGGTATATACAGAAACGTTACAGGCAATTTTATTAGTGGTTGGCGCTGCTGTATTAACGTTCATTGGGTTAGATAAAGTTGGTGGATGGGGAAGTATGGTAGAAACCTTGGGACCAGAATATTTTAATATGTGGAGACCGGCGACCGATCCGGATTTTCCTTGGCCTTCATTGTTCATTACAAGTACTATAGTCGGTATATGGTATTGGTGTACAGACCAATATATTGTACAGCGCACATTAACGGCAAAGAACATAAAAGAAGGAAGGAGAGGTACCATATTTGGAGCATTGTTAAAATTATTACCTGTTTTTTTGTTTTTGATACCAGGAGTTATTGCATTGACGTTGAAAATGCGAGGAGAATTACATTGGGAGAGTGCAGATGAAGCATTTCCGGTGTTAATGAGTAATTTGTTGCCATCAGGCCTTAGAGGTCTTGTGGCCGCAGGGTTATTGGCAGCTTTAATGAGTTCTTTGGCTTCGGTATTTAATTCATGTTCTACCTTGTTTACAGTTGATGTATATAAGAAATTACGTCCTAATACACCAGAGAAAAAACTGGTGAGAACAGGACAAATAGCTACTGTTTTTGTGGTGATTATAGGTATTATTTGGATTCCGATAATGGCAAATATTTCAGGAGTGTTATATGAATACTTACAAAGTGTACAATCTTATATTGCACCACCCATTACTGCTGTGTTCTTATTGGGGATTTTTTATAAGCGAATTAATGCTACGGGAGCTTTTGCAACCCTTATCATGGGGATTCTAGTAGCCTTTTTTAGAATTGCGTTAGAGTTGCTTAAAGATAATTTTGATTCCGATGGGATATTATATTATCTGGGGGATATGAATTTCTTGACTTTTGGTGCTTGGTTCTTTTTATTCTGTTTAATCTTTTTGGTAGTAGTTAGTTTATTAACGAAATCGCCTGATAAAGAGCAAATAGTCAACCTAACATTTGGTACTATAACCGAGGAAGAAAAGAATAAAAATAAGAATAGCTATAATTGGATCGATATTGCCGTTTCTATTTCTATTGTATTGATCGTAATAGGTATTATGGTGTTCTTCAACGGAAAATAACAACTTGGTTTACTAGTATAGAAAGTGGCCCCTATTTTAGGTGGCACTTTTTTTTAAAAAATAGATGTGCATTATAAATAATTGCAATAGAGATAAAGAATTGATTTTTAGAAAATTAATTTTAAAGCACTAAAAAAAATACACATGCAAAAACCAAATAAAAGACTCGTAGGACAAACCTGTATCATCACCGGTTCTAGTGATGGTATTGGTGAAGCGGTTGCCAAAGCAATGGGAATGGAAGGAGCCAATATTGTTGTTAATTATCATAGTAGTAAAGTGGAAGCTGAAGAGGTTGCACATTGGATCAGTGAAAATTCTGAATGTGGTGATGCCATTGTGGTTAAATGTGATGTTAGCAAGGAGGATGAGGTGCAGAGTATGTTTAAAAAAACGATATCAAAATTTGGTACTGTTGATGTATGTGTAGCCAATGCTGGTTTACAATTAGATCACCCATTGCATGAAATGCCATTATCTGATTGGCAGCGAGTGATAGATGTAAACCTTACCGGTCAATTTCTTTGCGCAAAAGAGGCTATAATAGAATTTAAGAGAAGGGGAATGCGACCTGATATTTCCAATTCATTGGGGAAATTAATTCATATGAGTTCTGTACATGAAGTAATACCATGGGCCGGTCATGCTAATTATGCAGCAAGTAAAGGTGGTTTGGTCATGCTAATGCAAACTATTTGTCAGGAATACGGACCGGATAAGATACGTTGTAACTCCATTGCACCCGGTGCTATTAAAACAGATATCAATAAGGACGTATGGAGTACCCAAGAAGGTAGAGATGGCATGTTAAAATTAATACCTTATAAGCAAATTGGAGTGCCCGATGATATAGGAAGTGTAGCAAGCTGGTTGGCATCAGATGAATCTGAATATATAAACGGAACTACCATTTTCGTCGATGGGGGTATGACCTGTTATCCAGGTTTTACAGCTAATGGGTAACATATAGATCAAAAAGCCAAGTACATTTCCTTGGCTTTTTGATTTAATTGATATGAGATTTTTTTAATTATTCCCAATTGGGCATGTATCCATTGGTAAATAAAATTTCATTATCTAAAATATCAATAACATCTAACTGTTTACGAACAATGCTTTTCTCTGAAATTCCGTCGTTGGAAGTATATGTGAAAATAACATAACCACCATTTGGTGCATATTTGGCATCTAGGTTATTGAACCCTGTTGGTTTTTGTGTATCTAATTCTGTGGACGTACTTGTTGTTAAGTCATACTCAAAAATTCTTGAATCTAGCTGACGGTATTGTGCATTTTCCGTATTTGAAACATCTCTTGTGTATAAAATCTTATTTCCATCCAAAGAATAATCAACTCCGCCTAGGGCACCTGTAATTCCTGTTAATATGGTTTGGGTGCCAAGACCGGAATTAGGGTTTACGATTCTCAACTGCGCATTGTACCCATCAGAATTGTTAAGTTTTAATACAATTTGTTCATTTGCCGGATTGGTAGCGACTTCTGTAATAAATTCTTCGTTTAGAGCTTCATACACCATTCTATTTCCAGATCCATCAATGTTAATGGTATATAATCTATTGAAATTGGAATAATAAATTGACCCGCCATTATTGTGCCATGCGTACTCCATTTCATCTTGTCTAAATCCGGCAATCGGTATTTCTTGCGTTAATTGTTTTTGGTTGGTTCCATCTAAATTCATGGTAAACAAGTGAGATTCACCACCAGTAGTTCTAATAAATGCAACTTTTTCCGCTAATCTATTAGCTTTGGGTCTATATGAGTTTAAATTGTCAGTTGTTAATTGAATTTCATTCTGATTAATATCTTGATCGTTAACACCTACTGGCTCGCCGCCTGAAAATATTACATTATTTCCGTTTATGTTTCTTACAAATAGAAACCTATTAGATTCAACACCTTCTAACTGAAAGTTGCTGATTTTACTTTGTACTGGTGTTGTAATATTATCACTTGCGGTCACCTGCCAAAAATAAGTAGCACCGATCGCCAAATTCTCAACAACTAAAGTGGTGTCTGTAACGGTACTGTAAATTTGAGTTTCACCTGTACTTCCGTTTCGTAGTTCTAGGGTATAGTTGATATCATCATTATCATTACTTGCCGAAGACCATATAAATTCAACAGGATCAGGAACTTTTATTTGATGATCTGCCGGGTAATACAACTCAGGTACTAAGGGTTGTAAATTTGATGATGATGTACTATCCATTTCAAAAATTATGGTTGTTGACTTGTCAATAAATATGCTGGCTGCTTCAAAAGAGGTTTCAAAATTATCCTTTTCAGCTTGTACTGAATAGTCGCCAACTAATATGTCTTCAATCTTAAAATTTCCTTCACTATCAGTAAATACAGTGGTAGAAGCTGGGTTGGTAGTAATTTTTACATTTTCAAGTGGTGCGTTAACACCATTGGTAACCACTTTGCCATCTAGTGATCCAAATGTTTGGTCCCCTAAAGTGTCTTCTTCACATGACAAAAACAATAATGAGAAGCAAAGTGCTGTATAATAGTATATGTTCTTAAAATGAGTCATCAGTTGCGCAATTTGATTGTTAAAGTTTTTTTCCAATTCTAAATTCCATTCCTATGCTAAAATTGTAATAGAAATCATCACGTTTTCCATTAACAATGTCATCAATGGTATCACTAGTGGTATGATTGTTTTCAGCACTAATAAAAAAGGAAACCTTTGGGTTTATGTTGTATTTGAGGGCAAGACCATATTGTAAGTTAATTCCTGAACTGTCTTCAGTAAGATTTGGATCTGGTGATCTTATATCAAAAATACCACCAGCACCAGCATAGATGTATGGTGTTAATTTGTCTAGTGGAAGAAAAGTGTAACCCAAGGTTACATTCCCGCTCATATATTCTTTATAAAAATCTTGACCGCCCCTAAAATAAAAGTAGTCGCCCTTTAGACCAATGTCCAATTTTGGAGATAAGTAATGACTGTATTGAAAGCCACCCCCAAAACCAAATGATTTATTGGTAAAATCTCCGTTGAATATTGGAGCATTCCCTTTTACGTTAATTCCAGATTTTAATACTTCGTTTGCTTGCGTACGATTATATAAAAGTGTTGATTCTTCTTCCTGCTTTCTTAAATTGTATGTTGAAACTAAAGAATCATTTTTAACCGTTCCTTCTGCAGTGCTCCAAAGATTATCTTCTACGCCCTCTATAATTAAGGATTCCACGGCGTTTTCAATAGCATTTTGTATAGCTAATTGAATAGGTTCATTTTTGGTGATTCCGGTTTCAACTTCCAATAAACGTTGAAATTTTACATACTTAAAAAGGCTAGCGTCAATAGCTTGGGATAGTATGGTTTTAGATACATAAACTGTTTTTAGTATTTTACCGTTAGAGGTAGATACTGCCCTTAAGTAAATTGTAATTCTGTCTTGTCTGTATTGAGTAGATCCACCAACACCAAAGTAGCGGGCTCCATATCCACCGGTGATGATATTGGTGTCATAAGAAATTATGCCACCTTCTAATAAAATACCGGCATATAGTAATGGAGGTAAATTGGGTTTGTTGCTTTGATCACCTGTATATTCTTGCCTGGTAGACCTAATGATATTTCGTTCGTTCAAGAGGTTTGAGAGGTTTTCCCTTTCAATAGGTGTAAACCATTTAGAATCTTCCAATGCTTTTATAAGCATTGTGGTAGCTCCTTGTGGTACTGCTGTACTAAAGGTACTCGCGTTTTCTACACTTTTATATTGGCCAGTTTGATCTTTAAAATTATAAACACCTACAACTATTGGTTCATTGGGTAAGGGCAGATTTTTTAATGAAGCAGATTCTGTTGTGGTCTCTCCAATTCTTGAGGTACTTGGTGCAACCGGTTGGTTGTAATATGCTCCACAACTGCTTAAAAGAGTAAGTGAAGCTATGATATAGAATTTTCGCATTAATGTCATGAAAGTTTGGTTAATTGGGTACGATAATTTGTGTTTGCTCACCGGTAGAAGTATCTAAAATGTTAATAACAAGACCTTCGCCAGATTCAAATACTTCAAGTAATAAACTGCCCACATTGAAAGTTCCGGGTTCAAGTCCATCACCAAGTTCAGAATCGAATACGGAACGGGTAAGTTGGCTGAGTAGTTGTCTATTTAGACTCTCTTGAAAATCTTCTAACTCAGAACTGTCATTATTAAAATTGTTATCGGCTGTAAAGGAATTTTGGGCATTTGCCGAACTCAGTAACCACTGATAATTAAAGGTTTCTCCTCCAAAATTGGGATTTTTGGGAGTATATACAAATTGTTGTGAATAGCAACACCCTGCTACACCTAAAAATAGTATTATAAATATGGTATTCTTCATAATTAATATTGGATTGTATTCTGCATAATGGCTTTATTTTGCTGAAAATAGTAATTGACCCTTGCTATGGATTGATCTACCATTTCTTTGATATATGAACTTCGTGGGTTTAAAAAGAATTGAACGACCAAGTCATCTCCTGCAAAAATTTGAATCTGCGTATTACCCCCAATGGCCAGTACCTCATCAACTTTTACTATTTTATTGCCCTTTATGTTATTAGTGTTATATGCTAAATAGAACATTTGGTAAAAATCTCTGCCAGGTTTAGTTTTGGTATTCTCGAATACTAAACCGGTAAGTAAATCAATATCTTGCGCTTGTTGACTTTCTTGTTGCTCGGTGGATTTTTCCTTACCAATTACCTTGGGCTTCATTTCATCTTCTCCTTCAAAACCATTGATTACCATACGGTCTTTGCCTATAACTTTTTCATCTTCATAAATTAAAATAAAGATAATTGTGCGATCACCCTGACTAAGGTCTAGACTTGCAGTACTAATGTTTTTTTGTTCTCCAGGTTCAATAACAAAGTATTGTTCGTCTTCAAATTGGGTTATTGATGAGTTTAATTTTTTGTTTTTGGTGATTAAGGCTTTATAACTCAAACTCTTCTTTAAGGTTGTTTTATTATAAGCGGAAAAGGTGATGTTTGTTAGTACATTTTCATTGGTAATAGTTATTTGTGCTTCCACCTCCCTGTTAAACTGAGCTAGTAGTAAAAACGGTAGAGCAATAAATGCTACTGTGAAAATGAGGGATTTTTTATTCAATGCTATAGTTAGTTTTTAATAATGTCCTTAATGGTCAATAGTTTTTGTTGCTGTGCTACTTGAATTTTCATAGAGTTGAAAACGGTTAAAACAACCCTGGTTTGGTCTTTTCCTTCAAAATTTAAGGTTGTAGTAGATAGTGTTTTTATTTCATTAGGTTTAATAGTAAAAGTTCCGCTTTGACTGTTATTACTTTTGCTTCCTGTATTACTTATTTTTTGAACATTTAAAGAGTAGTTCAAGTTTTGAATTTCTGAAGTGTTGTTATGGCAAACCCCACTAATTGAAACCAAATTATTCTGTTGTGTTCTAAGTTTTATGTCAGTGGTTATATTGTCATTTTCTTGGGCGGTACCAAAATTCAATGAAAATAATAGCAGAGATAAAACGTATAATTTTTGGGGCATTGTTGGTTAAGATTTTAGTTTACATTTCTGATGATTAAACTTTGTGAACCATTATCCATTGTGATTCTCATTTTATCGACTATGCTATTGCTTCCTTCAATAACCAGATTTTGACCATTGCCGTTTTGTTCAATAGTTCTTTCTAAAAGTTGTTTGTTATTAAAGGTATTGTATTCTATAAGTGTGTTATTGTTCCCCATCTGAGTTACAGAATAATCTATTATCTCAGCTTTTAGTTTTAAATCAATATTGTTGTTATTACCAAATTGATTTAACTGAACATCACTTACTGTCGATTGCGTGGATATTTCAGAGTAATTGTTGTTACCAATTTGCTGAATGAAAATTCCAGAATTTGAAATTTTATGATTAGACGAAGTCATGGCTTCAATAGATTGCTCTGAAAAGTAATCTAAATATTGACTATTGTTTACTATGAGTTGTAAGTCGTTAGATCTGTTTTTAATAATGCCTTGAGCGTGACTTAAATTAAAAAAGGAAAATATTAAAATTATAGGCAATGATTGACGAATTTTCATATGCAAATATGTTTTAAAACAGCTACGAAACTTAATAACTTGTTTCGTAGCTATTCTTTTAACAAACTATTTGGTGAGATTAATTTCCTTGTGTTATATTAGAAATATTCCCCATACCAGTTTGGTTAATATTACTTATTTGACCCATTCCTGTTTGAGTTACATTAGCTCTATGAGCACCTGTACCTCTTTGAATGATTTCACTTAAGTGACCCATTCCTGTTTGAGTTACATTTGCTACACTAGCATTTGCTATACCTCCTGATGTATCTTGATCAATAGTACTTGTACTTGCAGATCCTCTTTGAGTTACATTGGCTCTATCATACTCACCACTCTGAATTACCAAACTGCTGTGATCTTGTCCATATTGATTTACATTTGCCCTATTTTCTAATCCAGAAACTTGAACAACATAACTAGTTTGAGTCATTCCTCTTTGGGTAATATTTGCTCTATCGTTCCCAAAAGACTCTTGAGAAATATCACTTAAGTGATCACTTCCCACCTGATCAACATTGGCATATGCATCAAATCTTGTTTGTTCAATTGTACTGGTATTGGTACTACCAATTTGACTGACGAATGCAGTATTGCTATCAGGTGTGGAATCAGCGAATGTTCCTGTTGCAGTTTGATTTATCTCGGAACTGTTAGATGTCCCATCTTGGAAAGATTCTGCAACATTATTTATCGCTGTACCTGTTGTGGTTATGTAAGAAAGATTTTCATTACCTCGTTGGTCAATGTCAGCTCTATTGTTATCTCCCTCGGTTAAAATAAAACCTTCGTTAAGATTACCATTTTGATCAATATTTGCTCTGTTACTATTGCCAGAAATTTCTACAGCATTAGGGTCACCAGACCATATATGCCCAGAATTTGGACCATTATTGTTATCTGTTCCTCTCTGATTTACATTAACGATGTTTTCATCACCTGCTATATCTAAAGTTGCATTGTTAGTTGTACCTCTTTGATTAACATTTGTACGATTTGAAGTGGCACTTAAACCAGCTACTTCAGTTACTTGATTGTTAGATGTACCATTTTGAAGAACTTTGGTATTATTCAAATCACCATAAACTCTAACTACACTTCTTTGATCTTGCCCTCGTTGCTCAACATTGGAGTTGTTGTCGGCCCCATTTTGACTAACATTACTGTTGTTGTTCTGAGCCATTACAAATGACCCCATTGCTAGTGCCATGGCACTTAAGACTACTTTTTTCATAAAATTTGATTTTAATATTAATTATTGGTTAAACTCTTTGTGGGTATTTCTAACTAGTAGAAATAAGAATTAAACAAAAACTAATAAAGCAAGGGGGGTATGCCTTTTTAGATGAAACTAAAAGTCATTAGGTAATTTTAAAAGTACGGGGGGAAAGCTTTACGGGGGATAAACTCGTGCAATAAAAAATAATTAACTAATTATTTTAAATTTCAGTTGCTTATCAATTCTGATAGCAAGTTTATTGGTTTCAACGATTATTTGTTAAAATAATCGATAAAACGCAAGATTAACAGATAAACAACATTTGTATTGATTTTTTGTTGAAATCATAAAATTTAGACTTAAAATTGGATAATAAATTAAAGTTATTATAATTTTAAATAATTGTCAAATTGTTAAAACTGTCGTCAACGTACTTAAAACAAAAAAACCACCCAGTATGGGTGGTTTTCAATTTTCTCAAGAAAGAAATATTATTTCATCAATGGCTTGTAATCAAATTTTTGCCCACCTACAGATGCATCTGCCATTAAACCGGCCTTTGGTAAAGCAAAAACGGCAACACCATCTCTGTATTTTGCATTTACAGCAACACCAGATTTAAGTGCAACTGCAGAAGCTTCAGCAGAAAACTCAAAGTCTCCTTCTTTAAACTCGGCTAAATCTTCAGCGGTTTCAAAAAAGATTACTTCCGTAATTGCTTGTCCGCCTGCTTGTAGACCTACACTTAATTTTTTTAGGTCGGCCATACCAACTTTTTCGCCATTTTCATATACGACACCATTCCCCGATGCTCCACCAATTATGAAACCTCCTTTTCCAACGTTAGGAAAAACTACATATCCTGCAGAGTTATTAAAGAACTGGTCTAAGCCAACATCCATTGTCATTAATTTTTCCTTTGCATTTTCGGCATCTTTAATTACTTTTTTGTCCTTACTGCTTTGTGCATTTACTCCAACGGCTACAAATAAAATAGCTGCTAATGTTATAGATTTTAAAATTTTCATCTGTTCTAGTTTTATAAATTAATTAGAATTGTTTCTATACCACAAAGTTAATTTGAAAGGCAGGTATTGTTTGTTGTTATCCACATAAATATTGATTCAAATGCATGTTAAATATTTGTGAATCAGTTAATTATAAGTTAAAAATTGAGATTTTATTTATTTTGAAGTAGCTAAATGATTTGTGCACAGCATTTTAAATGCTTTCAATATTTCTTAAATATTTGTTAATTTAAAGTTTTGGTTTTATATTCATGACATATTAAAAGGAGATAATAATGGAAAAGCAAGAATATTTTTTTGATTCTAAAATGATAGCTAACCTTTTAATAGCTCTGGCATTACTTTTATCAGCTGCTTATTACATAAGTAATGCTAAGGAAATTGAAGAAGAGGTAAATACAGTAATTGTATCCTCTCTTAAAGATGTTAGTAATAGCTTGGCTGAACAAGAGACAACTAGAAAATAATTGTAATTTCTGACCATTACCAAAGCTACAGGTGAATAATCTGTAGCTTTTTTTATTGCCTATTTTTTGCCAATTATGACATTTGCAACCAGCGCAGCTATAATCATAAGTATTCCTATAAGGCTCCAAATAGAATAAATATCTCCAAACCAAAATATGCCAACCATAATAGTGAAGATAACTTCAATATATTTTAATGGTGCCACTAAATTTGTTTGTGCAATTTGAAATGCTTTGGTCATGAAAACTTGTCCAAAGAATCCAAAAATCCCTAAACTTAATAATAAAAGCCAGTCTATTCCTGTTGGGGTAATCCAATTGTTTATACTTAACAACCCGCCTATTACGGTACCTGTAAACATAAAGTAATTTACAATGACCATTGGGTGGTCATTGTTTCCAATTTTTCTAATAAGTACATAAACCAGACCACTAAATACGGACGCTGCCAAAACCAAAAGTAAACCTGTTGAATTAATAGTGTTGTCAAAACCTTTAAGGACTAAAACTCCGCCAAAAGCAAAAAGAAATAACAACCACTGAATAGGTTTTAGTTTCTCTTTAAGTAATAATACTGCAAAAATAGCGGCATAAATAGGTGCAAGATATCTTAACGATACTGCTGTGCCAACAGGTAAATATTGTAAAGACATAAAAAACAAGCTCATAGCGGTTAATCCCGCAAGAGCTCTAAATATCATGAACCTACGATTGTTACCCAATATTGGGATTTTCTTGATTATTATGTATGATGTTCCTAAAATTAAAGAGCCAATGGTTCTGAAGAATACAATTTCAAAGGTGGGAAAATGGCTTAGGTATTTTACGAACGAGTTCATTAAACTAAATGAAAACGTACTAATGATCATAAACAAAATGGCCTTCTTCACAGTTCAAAATTATCAGTACAAAGGTAAATGCCTGTATTTGAAATCTTCTAGTTAAACGCTGATAATTACATTTCTAATTAAAGTTTTATCACTTTGATAATATAACATACTTGAAAGAAGTTGTTCTATAGAATTAGAGTAGTTTCTTCATTAAACTAAGAATAAAACCGATCATTTCTTGACATTTTAATGTCCTTCAAATTAATTAAGGGAAGTTTTAATTTTAAAGGTCTTGAAATTTGACAGAATTATTTTATGGTAATTGTTATAATAGCCACAATGGTAGGGAAGTTTTTGATAATTCCCTTAACTTGGCGGTAGAATGCAGATACATTGTAGCTAGTACTGATGAATAATAAAAACTTAATTTCAATTATACAAATACAGATAAAATGAACGAATTATTATCCTTAAAAGATAAAAATTATGCACTTTCAGGTGGAACAGGAACCTTAGGTGGATCCATTGCTCAATATTTAGTTGAAAATGGTGCTAAAGTTTTATTGTTAGGAAGATCAGAAGATAAATTAAAGGATAAGCAGAACGAGCTGAATGCGCTGGTACCAAATAGTACATTCGTTTTTAAGGTCGATGTCATGGACGAGTCTGAACTTGTTAAGCTGAAAAATAAAATAAAAGCTGATTTTAAACATCTTGACGGACTAGTAAACCTAGCTGGCGGTAATATTCCGGGAGCAACCTTAAAGCCAGACCAAACAATTAGGGATATTTCTATGGGTGATACTAGAAAGGTTGTCGATATCAATTTATTCGGTACGGTTATACCAACTGTAATTTTAAGTGAATTAATGGTAGAGCAGCGCTATGGCTCAATTGTTAATATTTCTTCAATGGCTGCAAAACAAACTATTTCTAGAGTTCTTGGGTATTCAATGGCCAAGAGTGCAGTGGATATTTTCACCAAATGGATGGCCAATGAACTGGCTTCCAAACATGGAGATAAAATTAGGGTAAACGCCGTTGCGCCAGGGTTTTTTATAGGCAATCAAAATAGACGTCTATTGACCAATGAGGACGGTTCTTTTACCGAAAGAGGTAACAGTATTATTAAAAATACTCCAATGGGTAGATTTGGCGATGCGTCTGAGTTAAATGGTATGGTTCATTACTTGCTTAGTGATGCATCTAGTTTTGTAACCGGTAGTATTTTTGATGTGGATGGTGGCTTTACTTCCTTTTCTGGAGTGTAAATGCAATTTTTAAAGTTTGGCTATTCTTGTAATCGATTACCTAATTTACCATTAATTTTCATGCGCTTAATTTTTTATAGTTTACTTGTTTTCTTCTGTCTTTTAATCTCTTGTAATTCAGGTTATGATGAAACAGAAGTGTCTTTAGATTCATATGTTGTAGAGGACGGTTTCAACTTAAAGGTTTTGGCGGCAGAACCACTTCTCAAAGCTCCTGTTGCCATAGATTTTGATGCTAAAGGTAGAATTTGGGTAGCGCAAATGCCTGGGTATATGAACGATCTTCAAGGGTCTGGTGAAGAGGAACCTTCCGGCAGTATTGTTATTCTTGAAGACTTGGATAAAGACGGTGTCGCAGATCATTCTAAAATATTTATGGATAGTTTGGTAATGCCTCGGGCCTTGGCGCACGTTTATGGTGGTTTACTGTATGTAGAACCTCCATATTTATGGTTTGTGGATATTGAAAATGATAAGCCGGTAAACAAAGTTATGGTTGATTCAATTTATGCGGTTGAAGGCAACCCGGAACATCAGCCAAACGGATTGGAACTGAATATTGATAATTGGATATATAATGCAAAGTCCAATTTTAGATATCGAAGAATTGATGGTGTTTGGAAAAAAGAACCCACTACCTTTAGAGGGCAATGGGGCATTACCCACGATAATTTTGGCCGACTTTACTATAATGATAATTCTAGAATTTTATTGGGAGATTATGTGTTGCCAAATACGCTGATAGATAACCCATATTATACACCTAAAGCTAGCGTAGATAAACTATTGACCAATGATCAAAGGGTGTATCCTGCTTTTGCGGGGTCTGTAAATAGAGGGTATGCAAAGGGAGTTTTGAATGCAGATAGCTTACTCGTCAATGCTACGGCAGCTTGTAGTCCATTGGTTTATAGAGGAGGGAGCTTTACTCAATCTTATTCCGAGAATGTTTTCGTATGTATTCCTGAAGGGAATTTGATAAAGCGTTTGCGTTTAAACTTTATGGGAGATGCTACCAAAGCAGAACAAGTTTGGCAGAATAAGGAATTTATAACCTCTTTAGATGAAGGGTTTAGACCGGTAAGCTTAAAGAACGGTCCCAATGGTAGCATGTATGTGGTAGATATGCATAGAGGTATGATTGGGCATCATGCATATATGAGTCCGTATCTACGGGATAAAGCAAAGGCTAAAGAGTTGGATACCATTGTTAACTTCGGAAGGATTTTTAAGGTATCTCATAATAATGCAACTAGTAATAGTTTAACGGATTTTGATTCCTTAAATGCTAGTGAATTGGTCTCTTTGCTACAAAGTGATAATGGATGGATTCGTGATCGTGCCCAGCATTTTTTAATCTTTAAGGAGCTGAAAACGGTTATTGACGATGTTAAAGACCTTGCATTGAACAAAAAGAATCCTTTAGGTCAACTACATGCACTTTACGTTTTGGAAGGCTGGAATGCCTTGTCCTTCGATTTTCTTGTAAGTGTTATTGAAGAAAGTAATAGTGATGTAGCTTCTCATGCTTTGGTGATTTCAAAGGATTTTATTTCAGAAAAGGCAATTGAACAGGCAAGTCATATTTTTAAGAGTGCTTTAGATAGGAATGAATTAGGTTTAGATGCATACCTAGCCAATGTTCTAGGTCACTGGGTTAAAATTAATAATCATCGATTTCAGCCTTTGTTGACCAAAATCTTAAAGCGAAGGGAGATGAATACCACTGTAATAGATGCTGCAATCAGTGGGTTGGAAAAGGTAGATACCGTTTTATATAATGATTCGGTCATAAAGAACAACCTCAAAAACACCCCTTTCCTCAGTAAACTTGAAAATGCCATTACCAATAGAAAATCTGATAAGAAGAATGATATCTATACACTTGAAGTAGTACGTGAAGATACGCGTACTAGTGGATCTAAAATGTTTTTTCAAATTTGCGCCTCGTGTCACGGTGCAGATGGTAAAGGTATAGATGGTTTGGCACCACCACTTATGGGATCTGAGCATGTTAAGAATACAGAGCGTTTGGCATTGATTATATTACACGGGCTGGAAGGTCCTGTTCATGTAAATGGAGAACGTTATGATATAAATTTGGCAATGCCCGGACTTATTAGAAATGAATCTATAAGCGATCAAGATATTGCCAATATTATATCATATGTAACCAATGCTTTTTCTGATCGATCCAGAAGTTTAAGCAACAAGCGAATTAGTGAGTTGCGAAACGTAAAATCCTCTACGGGGATGGAGTTTACCGAACCGGAATTACAAGCTTTAGATAAAAAATAGAACTATTTTAAGCTTTTTCTAATTCCCATTTCCAAACCTCTTAATTCCGCTAAACCTCTAAGTCTACCAATGCCAGAATACCCCGGATTGGTTTTCTTTCTAAGGTCGTCTAACATTTTATGGCCGTGATCGGGGCGTAAGGGCATTCTAGTGTCATTACGACCAGCGGCTTTTCTTTTATTTTGCTCATTGATCAACGCTTTCATTACCGAGTACATATCAACATCACCTTCTAAATGATTCGCTTCATGAAAATTACCATCGGCATCGCGCTGTGTACTACGTAAATGAATAAAGTGAATTCGGTCTCCTAAACGGTCTACCATGCCCGGTAAATCATTGTCTGGTCTCACACCAAAAGATCCTGTACAAAATGTTAATCCGTTATTAGGGCTGTCTACGGCTTTATAAAGATCAACGATATCTTGTTCCGTACTTACCACTCGTGGTAAACCTAAGATAGGAAAAGGCGGGTCGTCTGGATGAATACACATACGAATACCCGATGCTTCGGCTACCGGAATAATTTCAGATAAAAAATCAAATAGATTTTTTTTCAATTCTTTAGGCCCTATGGCATCATAGGTTGCTAAAATTTCATTGAATTCTTTTAATGTGTACCCTTCTTCAGCGCCAGGTAAACCGGCTATTATGTTACTGATAAGCTTTTTTTTGTCCGCTTCTGAAAGCGTTTGAAAATAGGCTTTGGCAGCATTTTTTTGTGTCTCGGTATAGGTGTTTTCCGCTCCGGGTCTTTTTAACAGATATAATTCAAAGGCAGCAAAGGCATTAGCTTCAAACCGAAGCGCGGTAGAGCCATCTGCCACTTCGTAATCTAAATTGGTACGTGTCCAATCTAAAACGGGCATAAAATTGTAGCAAACCGTATCTATGCCACATTGTCCAAGATTGGTAATAGTTTGTTTGTAGTTGTCGTAATAAGTTATATAATCTCCTCTTTGAGTCTTTATTTGCTCATGAATTGGAACACTTTCTACGACCGACCACGTTAAGCCGGCAGCTTCAATAGTGTTTTTTCGCTTCATTATTTCATCTACGGACCATATAACTCCGTTGGGAATATGGTGTAATGCGCTAACAATTCCTGTTGCACCTGCTTGTTTTATATCTGATAACGATACTGGATCATTTGGTCCGTACCAACGCCATGTTTGTTCCATTCTTTTAAATAAGTTTCTAAGATAATATATTAGAATTACACATCTTTTATTTCCCAACCTGGCTCATAGGTTCTAGACCATAATTTCATGGCTTCTCTATTAAAAATACGACCTGTAGCTTCATCAACTTCAAATGAATCATCTATTCTAGTAGCTATGTTTGCATAATGTGTTAGCATTTGGCTAATAGCACCCTCATCTATAGGAGAGGTTAATTCGGCTTTTCCCCTAATGGCATCAAAGAAGTTGACAGTGTGTAAAGTTGACATATCGCCACCACCACCTAGTGCAGTACCTGCTTCTTCACCGGAAGAAAGGTTTTCTTTAATGAAATTTCCTTTTTGGTCAAATAACTTATAACCGCCGCGATCAATATATGCAGTACCTTCTGAACCTGAAACTATGGTGCCTCTACCATATTTATTGCCAAATTTATGATATCCGGTTCTACTATTTCCATCCCACTTAATAGTTTTGTTTCCAGCGAATTTAAAAGTTGCTTCCATTGTGTCATACATTTCCCATCCATCATCTTTATAATGATACTTGCCAGCATCTACAGATACGTGTTCCGGATAGGTAACACCCAATGCCCACCTTGCAATGTCAAGTTCATGGGTGGCATTGTTGCCCATTTCTGCGGTACCATAATCCCATCCGTACCAATGCCAATTATAATCCCAAGTGTTGTCCGTGTACGCTCTTCTTGGAGCCGGTCCTTGAAAAAGTTCCCAATCTAAACCTTCTGGCGGGTTTGCCTTGGTTTGGTGGGGTACACGACCTCTTGCACTAATATAGAATGCGGTTGCCTTATAAACATCACCAATAACGCCGTTGTGTATATCTCTTATAATTTCTTGAGATTCTAGGGCAGATCTTTGCTGGTTGCCCATTTGCACTACTTTATCAAATTTCTTTTGATAGGCAACCACCAACTCACCTTCGCGCGGGTTATGGCTACAAGGTTTTTCTAAATAAACGTGTTTGCCGGCCTGCATTGCCATACAGGCACCTGGTGCATGCCAATGATCTGGCGTGGACATAAATATGGCATCAACATTTTTATCGTCCAATATTTTTCTGATGTCGTTCTCCAATTTTGGTTTGCTGCTAATTTTAGAGGCTACTTCTGTGGCAGCTTTGTCTCGCTGACTTTTCATTACATCACATAAATAGGTAAGCTCAACATTATTTTTTTTGTGTGCTATAGCAGGTATATAGGCACCATACCTTCTACCTAAACCTTGAATAGCTACATGAATTCTATCGTTTGCACCTATTATTTTAGAATAGCTCTTTGCTGTCATCGCATTTGCGGTACCACTGGCTATCGTAGCCCCAACTGCACCCAAAGCTGTTTTCTTAATAAAATTTCTTCTGTTTGAACTCATCGTATTTATTCTTTTGTATTATTTATAGCTCGGATTTTTACATTTTTGAACGATACTAAATCTCCATGGTCCTGTAGTAGTATTTGACCCTTATCCAATTCCCCGAAATTGGGCCACTTGGCATATTTACTTTCAGAAACCAATTTTCTATATGCATCACTTTTTCTTTCATATTCAAGAACTTTGGTCCCGTTTAGCCAATGTTCTACATGGTTGTCTTTAGATATGATATAGGCTGTATTCCATTCACCTATAGGTTTAATGGGTTTGTTTACATCTGCTTGAATTAAATCGTAAAGAGAGCTAACAGTTCTGCTGCCTTCATGGTTTCCTTTTTTTGCATCGGGGTGAAGGTTGTCATCCAATATTTGATATTCCAGGCCAATAGAAGAGCCTTCACCTTTATTGATCTCAGTGTCAACATAATATTTAATGCCACTGTTGGCTCCTGGGGTTAATTTAAAATCAACTTTCAATTCAAAATCTCCATAAAGTTCTTTGGTTACAATATCACCACCTGCGGCAGACTCTTCCCCACCAGAAGAAAGTACGCTTAGAACGCCATCTTCAATTTTCCATCCTTTTTCAGGGAATTCCTCTAACTTGGCACCTCTCCAACCATCAGTGGTTTTTCCGTCCCAGAGAAGTTTCCAGCCGTCTTTCTTTTCATCTATGGTCAGTTGATTTTTGGTAATAATAGGAGTTAAAGGAGAATTTCTTGAGTATTTAGAAACACTATCGGTTATAATTCTTACATTTTTCCAAATAATATCTGTTCCTGCTTTTTGATCTCTATTAATGCTATGCACCTGTAGGCATATAAAACCTTTTGCGGTTTTATCATCTATAAGATATGCGGCAGGTACGTCATTTACCCAAGTTTTAATCGTATCACCTATAGCTTCAATTCTATAATGGTTCCAGTCGTTTTGCTTAAAAGCTTTTTGTGCAGCTGGATTATTGGTCATAGGGTTTAACCAACCACGCCTTGATTCATCATAAATACCACCGCTCCAGGCTCTTTCAGAAGGGTCTATTTCAACTTGATATCCATGTACCCTTCCATCTCTATATGTTGGTATACTATTACTTCTAATTTGAATTCCCGAATTCATGGTAGAATCTACCTTATAGTCTAATTCTAATATGAAATCGCTATACATTTCATCGGTAGTTAAAAATGTGTTAGGAGTGTTGTGGGTTGTGGTTCCTACTATGGCACCTTCTTTAACGGCATAGGTTGCATCTCCTCCTAATTTATGCCATCCTTTTAAAGTTTCTCCATCAAAAAGATCCACCCACGGTGCATCGTCTTTAGGAGTTTCGGCGCAACTAATTAGAAATGTAGCTGTTGTCGCAAGTAATAATTTGGTTTTTAATAAGTGATTTTTCATTTTTGGTATAATTGTGCGATTTAATGCGAAATATATATTATGTAATCGATATCATAAATTAAAAATATTGTTTTTTGCATCAATTATTAAATAATTAACAATTTAATTTATGTATATTTTAGAAATTAATAGTGGGCGGATTTCTTTTAAGGTTTAGAAATTTTGATTTCAGATAAATGATGGATTCATGATGCGTATGCATAGTTTAGGTTTAACCCTTTATAAACTTTAAAATTGAGAAAAAACAATTATTGTAAACAGTTGTACTTTTCATTAAGTGGATATCGCTATTTAATTATTCTTATCTTAATTGTAAGTGTTACTTCTTGCAAAGAAATACCTCACAAAAAAGAAGGTATACTACGTATATCGGCAGATTCTCTTCTGCAAATTCGATATCAGAAATTTTTAGATTATGCCGTAGATTCCATTTCCATCCCAAGAAGTTATGACCCTAAAACCAAAAAGGTTTTCAAAGTGGCTTCAAAAGACTGGACAAGTGGGTTCTACCCAGGTAATCTCTGGCAATTGTATAAATTAACCGGTAAGACAGCCTTTAAATCCAAGGCAATGGAGTCAACGGATTATATTGAACAAGAAAAATATAATGATGGTACCCATGATATGGGGTTTAAAATGTATTGTAGTTTTGGAGAAGGTTTTGAAGTAACAAAAAATGACCATTATAAATCTGTTTTAATACAAAGTGCAACTACTTTGAGCACTAGGTTTAATAAAAAAGTAGGAAGTATACGTTCATGGGATTTTAATAAGGATATTTGGGAGTATCCCGTCATTATTGATAATATGATGAACCTAGAATTGTTGTTTGAGGCTACTAAAATATCGGGTGATAGCACATTTCATAAAATTGCTGTGCAGCATGCCAATACCACTTTAAAAAATCATTTTAGGGAAGACAATAGCAGTTTTCACGTTGTAGTCTATGATACCGTTACCGGTAGGGTTAAAGATAAAGTTACGCACCAAGGTTTTAATGATAATTCTTCATGGGCTAGGGGGCAGGCGTGGGGTATCTATGGCTTTACAATGTGCTATAGATATACAGGCAATCTGGTTTATTTAGAGTTGGCAAGGAAATCGGCGGAATTCTATTTAAAACATAGTAATTTACCGGAGGACGGAATTCCGTTTTGGGATTTTAATGATCCAAGTATACCAAATACTATTAAGGATGTTTCCGCTGCAACCATTGTAGCTTCTGCATTGGTAGAATTAGGAAATTTTACTAATGAAAAAGCTTATTTGGAATATTCAAAAAAGGTGTTGAAAACTTTAAAAAGTGAAGCATATCTTTTGCCATCTGAAATAGAAGCTCCTTTTATCTTAAAACATAGTACGGGCAATTGGCCTAAAAATGATGAGATAGATGTGTCTATCAACTACGCAGATTACTACTTTTTAGAATTGATGCTTAGGATTAAGAACAAAAAATAAAAAAGCTCCATGAGAATGGAGCTTTTTGTAGTGACCTCGACAGGATTCAAACCTGTAACCTTCTGAGCCGTAATCAGATGCGCTATTCAGTTGCGCCACGAGGCCGTTATTTGTTTCCCTTAACGGGGTGCAAATATATTTCTTTTTACATTTACCACAAAATTAAGAAGAGAATATTAAATGGATTTTAAAAGCTTTATAAGAGATGTACCTAATTTTCCAAAAGACGGAATCATTTTTAAGGACATAACTCCGCTGTTGCAGAGCCCGGAAATGCTCAATAAAACTACTGAGGCATTGGTACAACTGGTAAACGGTCAAAAGATTGACAAGGTAGTAGGGATGGAGAGTAGAGGGTTTATTTTTGGTCCATTGCTAGCAAGTAGATTAAATGCAGGATTTGTGCCAATTCGTAAACCAGGGAAATTACCTTCTACAACCTTGAGTGAAACTTATGATTTAGAATATGGTACGGATACTCTGGAAATTCATACGGATAGTATACAGAAAGGTGATATGGTATTGATTCATGATGATGTTCTTGCAACAGGTGGTACGGCAAGTGCTGCATGCAAATTGGTAGAAAAACTTGGAGGTACTATTGTACAGTGTAATTTCTTGATAGAGATAACCTTTCTTGAAGGTATTTCTAAAATAGAGGACTATGAGGCAAAATCTTTACTTAAATATTAATCTAGTGCTTTGGTGGTAATAAAATAGCGCCAACCAATGATTGCCATCTGTAACTTACTGGCCTTAGATAAATCTAGTCGTTGTTTACTATAAGATGGTAGCAATGCTTTATTAAGTTTGGCAATAAATTTATAGAACTTATTTTTCAAGGTTTCTGTTTTATGCTAAAATACATAATTATGCTACAAGGTAGAAAACTCACTTGTGCTTACATCTTAACTTACAGGTTATAAGAATACCATATTTATAATTAAGCTGAAAATAAAGATGATTATAAGTTTAATTAAGGCTATCATGATTTTGATTATTTAGTTGGTTATTGAATGTTCAACCAAGATATTATAGTCTATTTCCCTAAACAAGAATTTGATCTTAATTTAATACAATTGACTATGTATTTATAAGTTAAATGATGGATGTTGTTTTAAATTTAAATAATATGTCTACATGATATATTTAAATTGTTAACATATAGTGTTATTTAATTTATAATTGTAATAAATAAAGGGGCGGTTTTAATCGAAAGATTATTTTGTAGACGAAAAAGTAGATGAAAATTCAAATTTTGAATACTTTCATTATGTGTCAAAAAAAATCCGAAGTAAATAGTTCTTCGGATTTTAGATTTTAATTAGAGACGCATTCGCAGATTTTACTTTTTCAGTGTAATTTCAACAACTCCGTTTTTTCCATCTTCACCATATTTCTCTTGAGCACTTAGCCCTTTAATAACATTCATTGAAGCAATTTTACTCGGGTCTAAATTTGATACGTCTTTCGACTCCCATTTTTTTCCGTCAACAAAAAATAATGGTTCTTTGTTATCATTGCCAGATATGAACTTGAAGCCATTATCGGTTTCTTCAGAGACTTTTAAATCATATTCGCCAGATGAAGATGTGGAAATTGAAATTTGCTGATTATTATTACTGTTACTAGTTTTCTTAGCTGAAGTAACCTTATGGGCTACATCTACATGACTAATAAATATGCTGTTTTTATCGGTATCTATAATGATATGAATTTTATCAATAGTGTCATTATCAGATGCTGAATTAAATCGACTACTGACTTCACCTTTGCTTTTGTTTCCACCATTTATCTCTATAGATATATTTTGAATCTCTGAATTTTTATTTCTTACCGTGGTAAAAGAAAAATCAAAGCCTTCTTTGATCAAGTCGTTTTTGATTTTTACCAGCTGATTATCCGTAGTATTCTTGTCTATAAGTATTTCTATAGTATTGTCAGAAATATTTTTTTCATTGGTGGTATACACCTCTTTGGTATTAAAACTGATGAGAAATAATGCAAGCATAGGTAGAATGAATAAACTTTTAATTGCATTTACTTTTTTTGATTTTTGTTGATTGATCATGACTATTCGCTTTTTGATTAATGAATTAAAAAATGGATTTATGATTGATAAATTTTGCTGACCAACAGCCTGTTTCAACAGTATGTATTGGTAATCTTTTTTATTGAGCTTTATTTCAGTGTTGTCGGTATCGGCTAGAAATTCTAAGTTTTGTTTTATTGCAATTCTATAATACCATGCAAAAGGATTAAACCATTGCAGTGCTAAGAAAATCTCCATGAATATTACATCATATGAATGTTTTTGTTGAGCATGGACCACTTCATGCGAAATAATGCTTTTAAGTTCGCTTTTATCGTGTAAACTAGGATTGTAAACAATAGCATTAAAGAAGGAAAAAAGGAGTTACATTATCTGTTGTGACAATATGGCTAATGCTATCAATATGCTTCTTATTTCCGTTTTGTATTAACTTTCTAAGCTTATAAATTTGAAGTAGGAATTTCGTTAAAAATAAGCTGGCTCCTATACCATAAATTGCTAGGGCAATATTAAATGGGGAGTTGCCAATAAAATTGTTTTGTTCATTTGGCAAGATGATGTTGTTTGTGGCCTCACTTATGTGTTGTACGGGTAGGGTAATGGTATTTATAATATAGATTAATGGAAAGAATACAGAAGTAAACAAACCTAACAGCAGAAAAGATCTATTGAATGTATAAAAGGTTTCCCTGCTTAACAAAAATTGATAGCAAAGAAAAAATAGACCAAGTACTAATCCGGACTTTAGCAAATAGTAACAAAAAGCTTCCATCTATTTTCCATTTTCAATAAGGTTGATAATTTCTTTTAATTCGTCTACCGATATTTTTTCTTCTTTGGCAAAGAAAGAAACAATGTTCTTGTAAGAATTGTCAAAATATTCAACCATGTCTTCATTTACATATGCCTTGTAGTAGGCTTCTTTGGTTATGATAGGATGGTATTGATGTGTTTTTCCATAGGCAGTAAATCCTACGAATTTCTTTTCTTCCAGGTTTCTTACAATAGTAGAGAGGGTATTGTAATGTGGCTTATTTTCCGTTATTTCTTGCATAATTTCCTTGACAAACGCTTTTTTTAAGCGCCAAAGAATTTTCATGATCTCTTCTTCCTTATTTGTAAGTTTTTCCATTGCCTATCTTTTGATAGATCCAAATTAAACTATTTTTTTAGTTATACAACTATAAAAATAGTTATTTAACGAAATTTTTAGTTTTCAATTGATGTCAATTATCATATGTCCAAAAAAATGTTCTATCTATATTTGTTAAAATTCTTTACATGCAAGATTTCTTATTTATTGTTGCCGGACTAGTTTTGTTGATAGCTGGAGGTAATTGGTTGCTGAAGGCGGCGGTAGATCTATCGTTAAAATTAAAAATTCCGAAAATAGTAATAGGTATGACGGTTGTGTCTTTCGCAACCTCTGCACCTGAGCTAATTGTAAGTATTAATGCAGCTTTAGATGGTTTTCCTGATTTGGCCTTAGGTAATGTTGTGGGATCTAATATCGCAAATTTAGGTTTGGTACTTGCAATTACTATTTTATTAGGACCTATAGATGTTAGCAAAAGCTTTTATACTACAGATTGGCCGGTAATGATGTTGGCTTCCTTACTATTCTTTTTCTTTATCTATTTTGATGGAGTTCTTCAGCAATACGAAGGGGTGGTCATGGTAATTTTCCTATTTGTATTCTTGGTGTATTTATTACGATTTCAAAAACCTGCTGTTATCGATGCGGAAGATGAGCCAGATGTAATGTTACCAACCTATAAGACAGCCTTGTTCTTAGGATTAGGTGGTGGGGCACTTTGGGGCGGTTCTGAGCTGCTAATCAGTGGAGCAGTAGGTATGGCTACAGCATTTGGAGTTAGTGAACGTGTAATAGCAATTACGATAGTTTCTGTAGGTACAAGTATACCTGAGTTAGCGGCATCGATCATAGCTATTATCAAAAAAGAAAAAGCAATTTCCTTAGGGAATTTAATAGGTTCCAATATTTTTAACCTCTTGGCCGTGTTAGGTATTACTTCTATAATTACGCCTATTTCCGTTATGGATCAAGGATTGTTGACCAATGACATTTTTTGGTTGTTGGGTATTTCCTTTCTTGTCCTTCCTTTGGTTTTTATTCCTAAAGGATTGAGATTGGGTTGGCGAGATGGAGTAGTACTTTTAGGCGTATATCTTGCTTTTGTCTATTTTACCATAGGATAGTTTCTAACTCGGAGAAAGCAAAAAAAAACGCCCTGAACATGTTCAGGGCATTTTTAATATATAATCTACAATTAATTTGGTATTAAACCTTAGCTGATTTTACCGTTTTAACGATAACACCTGCAATTTTATATGGATCACCATTAGATGCCGGTCTTCTATCTTCTAACCATCCTTTCCATCCGCTTTCTACCGTTGCGATAGGAATACGTATAGAAGCTCCTCTATCAGAAATACCGAAGCTGAAATCTGTAATAGCAGCAGTTTCGTGTAAACCTGTTAAACGTTGATCGTTAAACTCACCATATACAGAGATATGTTCTTTAACTACTGGTCTAAATGCCTCACATATTTTTTCGTAAGTTGCCTGGTCTCCACAAGTTCTTAACGTAGTGTTAGAGAAGTTTGCGTGCATACCAGAACCGTTCCAGTCCATATCTTTACCTAATGGTTTTGGGTGATATTCAATATAGTATCCGTAAGACTCTGTAAGTCTGTCCAATAAGTAACGTGCTACCCATAATTCATCACCGGCTAATTTTGCACCTTTAGCGAACAATTGAAACTCCCATTGACCACAAGCAACTTCTTGGTTAATACCTTCAAAGTTAAGACCAGCAGCAATACAAAGATCTGCGTGCTCCTCTACAATATGTCTGCCGTGCGTGTTTTTACCACCAACTGAACAGTAGTACATTCCCTGTGGAGCTGGGTAACCACCTCTTGGGAAACCTAAAGGTAATTCAGTAGCAGTATCCATGATGAAATATTCTTGCTCAAATCCGAACCAGAAATCATTATCGTCATCATCAATAGTAGCTCTACCATTAGAAACGTGAGGCGTACCATCTGCATTAAGTACTTCTGTCATTACCAAGTATCCGTCCTTTCTTGCTGGATCAGGGTAGATTGCAACTGGTTTAAGCAAACAGTCAGAAGAACCACCTTCGGCCTGGCGCGTTGAACTTCCATCAAAAGACCACATTGGGCAATCTTCTAATTTACCACCAAAGTCATTAACCACTTTGGTCTTGCTTCTCATGTTTTGGGTTGGAAAATATCCATCTAACCAGATGTATTCTAATTTTGTTTTGCTCATAATGTGCTCGTTATAATTTAAAATAAGTTACAAACAAAAATATGTTTTTTATCAATCTGTATGAATTTTTAAGGGGGTAAATCTGTAAAAATTAAATTTATTTCTATCCACCCCTAATTTTTGTCGGGTATTTTATCATATTTATATTTATAGAACGTAATTTTGTGAAATTAATAATGAATTTAGGTATGATGTCCTCAAGATTTACAGCAATAAAAGAAAGTCAAAATAGAAATGCCATCGCTATTCAGGAAAATGGAAGAAGGTCTGACTTGTTCGGTATCAATGTGTTCAATGAAAAAAAGATGTTGCAATACCTAACCAAAGATGCTTTTGAAGGATTGAAAGGTGCTATGGATTCTGGTTCTAAGATCGACCGAAAAATTGCAGATCAGGTCGCAGAGGCCATAAAGGGTTGGGCAATTTCAATGGGAGCTACTCATTATACCCACTGGTTTCAGCCTTTAACCGGTTCAACTGCAGAGAAACATGATGCCTTCTTTGATCTTATGCCAGATGGTACGGCTTTAGAGAAGTTTGGTGGTGGTCAATTGGTGCAGCAAGAACCAGATGCATCTAGTTTTCCAAGTGGGGGCATTAGAAATACTTTTGAGGCTAGGGGCTACACGGCTTGGGACCCATCTTCACCCGCATTCATATATGGTACTACTTTATGTATACCTACAATATTTGTTTCTTATACGGGTGAAGCTTTAGATAATAAAGCTCCATTGTTAAGAGCATTGGGTGCAGTGGATGAAGCGGCAACCGCAGTGGCTAAATATTTTGATAAAACCGTTACCAAGGTCAACGCAACTTTAGGTTGGGAGCAAGAATATTTTTTGATCGATAAAGCTCTTGCCCATTCTAGACCGGATATTATGATGACCGGTCGTACTTTGGTGGGCGAAACTCCTGCAAAAGGACAACAATTAGATGATCATTATTTTGGGGTTATACCTAGTCGTGTGCTGAGTTTTATGAGTGATTTGGAAAAAGAATGTACAAAATTGGGTATACCTGTAAAGACCAGGCACAATGAAGTTGCCCCAAATCAGTTTGAACTGGCTCCTGTTTTTGAAGAAGCAAACTTGGCAATTGACCATAATCTTCTATTGATGGATGTGATGGATAAGATTGCGGATAAACATCATTTTAAAGTGCTGTTCCATGAAAAGCCATTTGCTGGGATCAATGGGTCGGGTAAGCATAACAACTGGTCTCTACAGACCAATACCGGGGTAAATCTTCTTAGTCCTGGTTCTACACCAATGAAGAACTTACAGTTTTTGACCTTTTTTATTAACACCATTAAAGCGGTAGATACTTATGAAGAACTTTTGCGTTCTTCAATAGCTTCGGCAAGTAATGATCATAGGCTGGGGGCAAACGAAGCTCCACCAGCAATATTTTCAATTTTTGTAGGTACTCAATTAAGTAATGTTTTAGATGAGCTTGAAGGGGTATCCAAAGGAAAATTGTCTCCAGAGGAAAAAACAGAGCTTAAGCTGAACGTAGTAGGTAAAATTCCAGAAATATTGATGGATAATACCGATCGAAACAGAACTTCACCTTTTGCATTTACAGGTAATAAATTTGAAATGCGTGGCGTTGGTTCCAAGACCAATTGTGCCAAGCCAATGACCATTTTAAATACCATTGTTGCAAAGCAATTAAAAGATTTTAAGAAAGAGGTAGATGCACTGGTAGACAAGAAAAATCTTAAAAAAGACGAAGCTGTTTTTAATGTACTACGTGAATATATAAAAACATCCAAACGAATTCGTTTTGACGGTGATGGCTATAGTGTTGAATGGGAAAACGAAGCTAAACGAAGAAAATTAAGTAACAATAAAAATACTCCCGAAGCTCTAGAGGTCTTGACATCAAAAGACAGTATTGCACTTTTTGAATCTATGGATGTAATGAGTGAGGTTGAAGTGGGCGCCCGCCAAGAAGTGGATCTGGAGAATTATATTATGCACCTACAGATAGAGGGTAGGGTGTATAATGAATTGGTTTACGGGTATATTTTACCGTCAGCATTGGAATATCAAAATAAGCTGATTAAAAATGTGTCTGGACTTAAGGAAATTTATGGAGCGGCACATAAAAAATTCACTGAAGGGCAATTGACCATGATAGAAGAAATTGCAGAGCATGTAGTAAGCATTAAGAAAATGGTTGATGCCATGGCAGATGCAAGAAAGAAGGCAAATGCTCTAAAAGACACAAAAAAGAAGGCAAAGTCATATTGCTTTGATGTAAAACCATATTTTTCTGAAATTAGATCACATAGTGATAAGTTGGAAAAATTAATGGACAATACCTTATGGCCATTGACCAAGTATAGGGAATTGTTGTTCATTGAATAAGCCTAGTCTTTAATTATTAAAAAAAATGGGGAATTATTAAGCTGAACTAAGGTTGCAGTTTTAATGATTCCCTTATTTTTGTTTCAAATTTTAGTTATGTCAACACCTAGCAATGAAAGATATCAGCAACGGGGCGTGTCAGCTTCTAAAGAAGACGTGCACAATGCTATAAAGAATATTGATAAAGGTCTTTTTCCTAAGGCTTTCTGTAAAATAGTTCCTGATTATTTGACAGGAGACAAAGAGTATTGCTTGATCATGCATGCAGATGGGGCGGGTACAAAGTCGTCGTTGGCATATATGTACTGGAAAGAAACGGGAGATATTTCCGTTTGGAAAGGTATTGCGCAAGATGCCTTGATCATGAACATAGATGATTTAATCTGTGTTGGGGCTACTGACAATATTATGCTTTCATCTACTATTGGCAGAAATAAAAATAAGATTCCGGGTGAGGTGCTTTCAGCTATAATCAATGGAACGGAAGAGTTGATAAACGACTTGGGTGAGTTTGGTATCACTATTCATTCTACCGGTGGTGAAACTGCCGATGTTGGGGATTTGGTAAGAACAATTATTGTAGATTCTACGGTTACTGCTAGATTGAAAAGAAGTGAGGTGATCGATAATGCCAATATTAAGGCAGGCGATGTTATTGTAGGTCTAGAATCTTTTGGTCAAGCAACATACGAGAAAGAGTATAATGGCGGTATGGGAAGTAACGGACTCACCTCTGCACGCCATGATGTGTTCTCTAATTATTTGGCAGAAAAATTCCCTGAGAGCTTTGACGCTGAGGTGCCAGAAGATTTGGTGTATTCAGGAAAGGTGAAATTAACGGATGATGTTGAGAATTCTCCAATTAATGCCGGTAAATTAGTGTTGTCACCAACAAGGACATATGCACCGATCGTAAAAAAAATACTTTCTACATATAGCCCTGAGCAAATTCATGGTATGATTCATTGTAGCGGTGGGGCACAGACCAAAATTCTTCATTTTGTAGATGAGCTTCATATTATCAAGGATAACTTATTTGAAGTGCCACCTCTTTTTCAATTAATTCAAGAACAGTCTGGTACAGATTGGAAAGAGATGTATAAGGTTTTCAATTGTGGTCATAGATTAGAGATTTATCTTCCTGAAGATATCGCAGGTGATATTATTGAAATGTCGAAGAGTTTTGGCGTAAATGCTAAAATTATAGGTAAGGTAGAGGCATCGGATTCTAAAAAATTAACAATTTCCAGTAAGTACGGCACCTTTGTGTATTAGAACATACGATTAATGTAAATAAATCGTTCTTTTTGTATAAACCTATCTTGCTATGGAAAGAAAAGAATTTTTACGAACTCTGGGTGCGGGTGCTGCATTTGCAATAACGTTTCCTTGCTTGGGCAGTTGTTCCAAGGACAATGAAGTTGAAGGAGATATTGTTACGCCACCAACCAATGTAGATTTCACTATTGATCTTACTTCTTCTGAGGCTGCTAAATTGGCAAATAATGGCGGATTTATTTTAAAAAATCTTGTTGTTGTAGTTAGAAATCTTGAAGGTGAATTTGTTGCCGCTACGCAAATCTGCAGTCATGAGCAATATGATCAGGTAAGATTTGTAAATCAAGAAGGTGGTATTTTTTACTGTGATGTGCACGGATCAAAGTTTTCTCAGACCGGTACTCCTTTAAATGAAATTCCTAACAGTACTTCAAGAGCCTTAAAAATATACAATACTTCACTTGAAGGTGATATTTTACGAGTTTTTGAGTAATGATCAAACTATAATTCTAAAACCAACAACACCAACCTAACTTATTATTCTTTGATGATAAAATTGACCCCCAACTAGAGAAAGTAAGTGAAGTATATCAGTGCCTTATTAATAGTTATGTTGACCTACATTTCGTATGGTCAAGATAAAAAGTACGTTACCGTAAAGAAGTCTTACGAGGTAATGGGCGGTGATTTTGACATTACGGTAGTTTCGGTAGATGAGGAGTTGGGTTACATTTATATACAGGAAGCTTTGGCCGAAGTTCAAAGAATTGAGAAGTTGATCTCTTCCTGGGACCAGGACTCTGAAACAAGTTTGATTAATAGAAATGCCGGTATTAAGCCGGTTCACGTAAGTTGGGAACTATACAAGCTCATAGAGCGGTCTATTCAAATTTCTGAAATTACCAACGGTGCATTTGATATAACATTCACTGCACTTAAAGATGTATGGAAATTAGATGGTTCAATGCAGTCTTTACCTTCTAAGGCAAACGTAGAGGCGGTGCAATCTAGAATAGGGTATAAGAATATTGTTTTGAACAATAAGGATCAAACTGTTTTTTTAAAGAAGAAAGGAATGAAAATTTCTTTTGGTGGTATTGGAAAGGGGTTTGCTGCAGATAAGGCAAAGGCTTTATTGGTGTCAAAAGATGTTAAGGCCGGTATTATAAATTTAAATGGTGATATTACCACTTGGGGTACCAAAGTTACAGGTGATAAATGGTTGATCGGGGTTATGAATCCAGATTTAAAAGGTGGTATTGCATCATGGATTCCAATTCTTGAGTCATCTGTGGCAACAACGGCCAGTGACGGTAATTTTATCATGTCCGGCAATAAAAAATACACCCATATTTTAGATCCTAAAACAGGTTTTCCCGCTACGGGTATCAACAGTGTATCGGTATTTGCAAAAAGTGCGGAGTTATCAGATGCCTTGGCAACATCCATCTTTGTAATGGGACTAGATGCAGGTTTGGCTCTTATAAATCAACTTGGAGATACAGAGGTTATTATTGTGGATAGCGCCAATAAAATGCACAAAAGTAATGGCATTCTGCTAAACTAAGTATTTCAAAAAACCAAGGTGCTCGTTTTTTAATTATTTCTTCCCACGATAATCACTTTAAAGTGTCTGTAATTTTATTGTAAATTTGCCATACAAGTGAAGTAAGCATATGATAGAAAAATTAAACATAGTAAAACAACGTTTTGATGAGGTTTCCGACCTTATAATTCAACCTAATATTATATCTGATCAAGATAAATATGTAAAGCTTACTAAAGAATATAAAGATCTTAAAGACTTAATGGATAAGCGAGAAGAATATCTTGAGCTTACCAATAATATTGCCGAAGCTGAGGAAATCATTGCCGATGGTAGTGATGAAGAAATGCTTGAAATGGCCAAGATGCAAATGGAAGAGGCCAAAGGGGCTCTGCCAAAGCTGGAAGAGGATATTAAACTGATGTTGATACCAAAAGATCCTGAAGATGCTAAGGATGTCGTAGTAGAAATCAGGGCAGGAACTGGTGGTGATGAGGCTAGTATCTTTGCTGGTGACCTTTTTAGAATGTATACTAAATACTGTGAGGGTAGAGGTTGGAAAACAAATGTAATTGACCTTAGTGAAGGTACTAGTGGTGGTTATAAGGAAATTCAGTTTGAAGTATCTGGTACCGATGTATACGGAACTTTAAAGTTTGAAGCCGGTGTTCACCGTGTACAGAGGGTGCCACAGACAGAAACCCAGGGTAGGGTGCATACCAGCGCCGCTACGGTTATGGTTTTGCCCGAAGCTGAAGATTTTGACGTACAAATAGATCCTAAAGATGTACGTATAGATTTTTTCTGCTCGTCAGGTCCTGGTGGTCAATCTGTAAACACTACATACTCTGCGGTGCGTTTAACGCATATACCAACGGGTTTAGTGGCTCAATGTCAGGATCAAAAATCGCAGCACAAGAATAAGGACAAAGCTTTTAGGGTTTTGCGTTCTAGGTTATATGATTTAGAATTGGCAAAAAAACAAGAAGAAGATGCTGCAAAGCGAAACTCTCAAGTAAGTAGTGGTGACCGTTCTGCAAAAATTAGAACTTACAATTACCCGCAAGGTAGGGTTACCGATCATCGTATTGGTCTAACCTTGTATGATTTGTCTAATATTATAGATGGAGATATCCAAAAAATAATAGATGAATTGAGTTTTGTAGAAAATACCGAAAAATTGAGGGAAGCCTCTGAGATATTTTAAGATATGACTACCCAAGAATTGGTTGCCCAAATTCATAAAAAACAATCCTTTTTGTGTATAGGTTTAGATACCGACTTAGAGAAAATTCCACCTTTTTTGTTGGAGGAAGAAGATTCTATTTTTGAGTTTAACAAAGCAATTATTGATGCCACACATGATTTATGTGTGGCTTATAAACCTAACATAGCATTTTATGAAGCGTATGGCGTACAGGGGTGGTCTGCATTGCGAAAAACGATAAAGTATCTAAATAAGAATTATCCTGAAATTTTCACCATTGCAGATGCTAAACGTGGTGATATAGGTAATACGTCTACAAGATATGCGAAGGCATTTTTTGAAGATTTAAATTTTGATTCCATCACAATTGCTCCTTATATGGGCAAAGATTCGGTTGAACCTTTTTTGGAGTTCAAGGATAAACATACCATCTTACTTGCTTTAACGTCAAATGGTGGTGCTTTTGATTTTCAAACTAAAAAGATTGGAGATAGAGAGCTATATAAAGAGGTATTATCGGTTTCTACTACCTACAGAGGGGCAGAGAATTTAATGTACGTTGTGGGTGCCACAAAGGCTGAATATCTGAAGGAAATTCGTCAAATAATACCTAATAGCTTCTTATTGGTGCCTGGAGTTGGTGCCCAAGGCGGTAGTTTAGTAGATGTTTGTGAATATGGTATGACAAAAGATGTTGGACTACTTATTAATTCTTCACGCGGAATTATCTATGCATCTGACCAGGAGGATTTTGCAGATGCTGCTAGAAAAAAAGCTAAAGAGTTACAAGAAGCTATGAAAATAGAGCTCCAAAGACTAAACTAGGTCTTCTAAAGTTTTTTTGATTTTCTGGGCTTTAGATTCAAAAAATTCTCCCAACTGGGTATTGGTTTGCATGTTAGAAGCTTTGTCTAAAAACATCTGATATTGATACTCCAATAAGCTTATAATGTCTGTATTAGCTTCCATTGGTGTTACTGTCCCTACCTTGCAATATTGCTTTTCCATAATCCTGGTTTTAGTTTCTTACAAATATACGTTCAGATTCAGGTTTTGGATGTGTGTATGTGTAGCTGTACATCTAATTTATAGGTAATATGTCTTTTTTTTAACAAATACACCTGTGATAATTTAAAAGATAGCCCTTTATAAGTGATTTTTTAAAATCTTAAACAGATTGTGAAAAACTATATATACATTGTACATTACAACTTTTTTTAAATACAAACCTGTGCTTCATTATATTACGTATCATCATAAAACAGCTACTGAATGGGTGACATTTGTGCATGGCGCAGGAGGTAGTTCTTCAATATGGTTCAAACAAATACGAGAATTTAAGAAACACTATAACGTATTGCTATTAGATTTAAGAGGGCATGGGAATTCTAAGTCTAGTTTAAAAAATGTTTTTAATGAAAAGTACACCTTTGATGTTATTACTAACGATATTGTTGAGGTTATTGATCAAGAAGGTATAGAAAAATCTCATTTTGTAGGGATATCATTAGGTACTATTCTAATACGGAATTTAGCGGAAAACCATCCTGATCGGGTAGAAAGTATGGTTATGGGCGGTGCTATAATGAAATTGAACCTTAGATCTCAAATATTGATAAAACTTGGTATCATATTTAAATCGATCGTGCCTTATCTATGGTTATACAAGTTCTTTGCTTTTATTATAATGCCAAATAAAAATCATAAGGAGTCTAGGTCGCTTTTTGTACGTGAGGCAAAAAAGCTATATCAAAAAGAGTTTATAAGATGGTTTAAGCTAACCTCGGAAATTAATCCATTATTAAGCTTTTTTAGGTCTGCAGATATCAACATACCTACATTATATGTCATGGGAGAAGAAGATTATTTATTTCTTCCCAGCATTCGAAAAATTGTTTCTTTGCATAAAAGTTCGCAATTGGTGGTGGTTGAAGACTGTGGTCATGTTGTAAATGTGGAACGACCAGTATTTTTTAATGAGAAGGTAATTGCATATTTGGGCGGTCAAAAAACAATCTAAAGTGCTTTAACATTGATTTACAAAGATGTCGTCTTTAAGTGTTAAAATAAAAAAAACCGATGCTCCCACCGGTTTTTGCTAACTAACTAACTCAAAAAATAACTAACTCAAAAAATTGAAAATGAATGCTTTAATATTCTTTTGTTTAATTTTAACGCATATATTTTTGAGTTATTGTTTAAGTTGTTGAAAATCTATTTTTTATCTTGAAGTGCAAATACTTTTTTAAGGACATCTGTAGTTCTTGAAGAGAACTTTGTTCTAATTTCTTCTTCCTCTACAGCAATCATTTTATAAACTCCTGATAAAGCCTCCTGTGTAACATAATCTGTTAAATCTGGGTTTACATTGTTGGTCAATGGGATTGAATTGTATTTGGTGATTATAGAACTCCAAATTTTATCTGCACCTACTTTTTGAAAAGATTCGTTGATTACAGGATTGAATTTAGCATATAGCTCTGTATTCGTTTTTGTTTCCAAATAAGTAGTAGCAGCATTGTTTTCGCCAAGAAGAATATTTTTTGCGTCTGCGAACGACATGTCTTTTACAGCATTTACGAAAATAGGTGTAGCTTCTGCAACAGCATCTTCGGCAGCACGGTTCAAAACCTTTAAGCCTTCGTCTGCCAAATTGCCTAAACCTATATCGCGTAAAGTTTTATCTACCTTTTGTAGGTCTTCTGGTAATAGAATTTTGACCAATTCATTTTTATAAAAACCGTCAGTAGCGGTTAACTTGCTTACCTGTTTTTCTATACCTTGATCTAAAGCTTCTTTTAGACCATTTGCTATGGTTTCATTGCTCAAAGCAGTGTCTGTAGATGTAGGTAATTGATTTACTACTTGCTGTAATTCATTGCATGAAATTGCGAGCATCATGCAAAAGGCCAAACTAATTTTTTTAATCATTATTGTATTATTTGTATAGGTTTTACTTTAGTACTTACGAGAATATGACCGTTTTATTGTTGTAGACCATTGTTTTGCGTGCAATATGCAATTTTACTCCTCTAGAAAGTACAATCTTCTCAAGGTCTCTACCTTTTGTGATAAAGTCTTCTATTGTGTGAGAATGGGTTACCGTAGTAACATCTTGCTCAATAATTGGTCCGGCATCCAATTCTTCAGTTACGTAGTGACTGGTGGCACCGATAATTTTCACACCTCTTTTAAATGCTGCATGATAGGGTTTAGCACCGGCAAAGGCAGGTAAGAAAGAATGGTGTATATTAATTATTTTGTTAGGGTATTTGTCTATTAAGTTGCCACTGACTATTTGCATGTATCTAGCTAAAACGATAAAATCTACATCGTGTTTTTCAAGTATTGCAATTTGCTCCTGCTCTGCCGTAACTCTATTGGCTTTAGTAAAGGGTACGTGATAGAACGGTATGCTAAACTGTTCTGCAATATACCTTAAATCGTTATGGTTACTGAGTATAAAGGGAATCTCAACGGCTAGCTCACCAGATTGGTATCTACTTAATAGGTCATAAAGACAATGGTTGTATTTAGATACGAAAATGGCCATCCTGGGTAATTTGTCATCGGTATGTAGACTCCATTCCATATTGTAACTAATAGCTAACTCATTTTGGAATAACGTTATAAAATGTTCCAAATCTGAAAAGTCATTTTGGAATTCAACAACCGTACGCATAAAAAATACGTTGGCAGGCTTATCAACATGCTGATCAAGGTATACGATGTTGCCTTTATTGCTATGGATAAAACCAGTTACGGTACTTATGATACCTGCTTGATCAGGACAATGGACTAATATAGTTGCTTTCAATTATATGCTATTTTAAATGTCAAAAATAGCCCATAATCCTTAAAGTGGTAATTTTATTATGTTGTAGAAATAAATTTTAGGATAATTATAGGTGGTCAGCTTTCCAAGCCTTGTACGATTTTCTAAAACTTTTGATCTCTTTTCTTAATAGATTGATGTACTCAGTCTCCTTTACTCCATGTTTTTCCAATCCCATACAGTAAGAGTTGATGTTTCTTATAATGATATTTATGTAAGAAATGGTTTCTTTACGTTCATTATTGCAATTAGAATATTCAACTTGTGCAATTTTTTGAGGTATGAGAATGGCATCTGTCAAAATAGAATTAGCCATGATGTCTCTTAAGCTCTTTGATTCATAAAGGCGCACCAAATCTTTGTTGAAAGATACATATGACGCAATCTCTCTACTCATGGTGCAGAGTTCCAGTGCTTTTCTATAAATAGGCAAATGTTTTAAACTTCTATATGCCATTGTGTGGGGTATTGTTAGTGTTATATAAAATTACGTTAGTTATTTGATTATTTTCTATCGATTTTAAATGTAATTTGTAAATTTACCTTTGATAGTAAATAATTAAAACTATATTCTTTTGAATCCAAAGATAGACGAGCTTAATTGGAAAATACTAAAACAATTGCAGGATAATGCAAGGGAATCATTTGCAAATATTGGTCGTACGGTTGGGCTCACGGCACCGGCAGTGGCGGAGCGCGTAAAGAAGATGGAGGACCTTGGTATCATACATGGATATAAGGCTACAGTGTCTCACGCGTTAACCGGACATCAATTAAAGGCGATTATAACCCTAAGGGCATTTATGGGGAAATTGAAGCCTTTTTTAGCTGTTGTACCTACTTTGCAAGAGGTTATTAATTGCTACAGAATTACCGGAAACGAAAATATTGTTATGGAAGTTGTTTTAAAAGATCAGTTTCACCTAGAAAAGTTTATCGACCAATTAATTCAATATGGTGAAACAAGGACTCATATTGTTCTTTCTCAAGTAATTTCTAATGCCCCAATGCATAAAGTTAAATGATAAATATCTTAATCTCTTTTATTAATTTATTAATGGATATTTAATTTTGGAATTGGTGATCATTGGTAAATTAGTTAGTGATTAATGGTTCTAAGATATTTTGGCTAGATTTTTGATAGAAATTAAATAATGAAAAAATTACTACTTCTTACGTTCGTTTTAACCTCTACGGCAATATTTTCTCAAGAATTAAGGCTTTTAAGAGGTGCTATTTCAGAAAATTTAGTTGTTAATGATTCGGTCAATGAAACCTTCTCTCTCTATTTGCCTTCAAATTTTGAGGTAAATAAAGCCTGGCCAGTTGCCTTTGTAATGGATTTAAAGGGTAAGGGTAAGGCTGCCGTTTCAATGTTGCTGGGTGCAGCTGAGCAAGAAGGCTATGTTTTGGCTAGTTCAGATAATATAAGTGATTCGCTTTCCATTTCTGAAAATGTTTTAATTGCGAATAGAATGTTCAATTCAGTGATCAGTACCATCCCTTTAGCTAAAAATCGTATGTATACTGCAGGTTTTGGTAGTAGTGCAATGTTCGCTTCAATTTTGCCAACATTTGTACGTAATATCAATGGAGTAATTTCTATAGGTGCGTCGGTTGGTAATGTTGAGATTTTAAATCCAAAGCAACCTTTTCAATTCGTAGGGCTTGTGAATAGGGAGGATTATAATTTTACCGAGATGTTGAATAGCAGGGAATTGCTCAATAAATTAAAGTTTCCTAATGAATTAATAGTCTTTGATGGAGACCGTATGCTGCCAGAAGGTGACTTAATTGCTAATGCATTTAGAATGTTGACGCTTACTAGTATGGCAAAAGGTCATTTGGAAAAGGATAGCAGTTTGGTGGCTTCTTCGTATGATCGATTCTTGACTCTGGCAAATTCCAACATTTCCAAACAAAAACCCCTTTTAGCTACATATCAATTGTTAGATATGGAAAAGATTTTTAATCCATTAGTAGTTTTAGATACGCTAAAAGCTACGCAGAAAACTTTAAGAAGAAGTTCTAATTATAGACAGGCGAATAGAAGTCAAAACAGTTATTTTTTGAAAGAATCTTTTACAAAAGAAGATTATAACTACTATTTGGAAGAAGATATTATCACCTATAATTATGCAAATCTTGGGTGGTGGAATTATCAAATGCAAGAATTAAATAAATTGGATAAAAGTCCTAATTTATATGAGCGGCAAATGTCAAGTAGGTTAAGAGGGTATATTAATGCTCTGGTGTCAGATAATATTGATTTTATTGAAGCTGAAGATGTGGTAGATTATGAAGCACTAAATTTATTACACATGTTAAAGACCATTACTTCGCCAAAAGATTATAATGCTTACTTAGAGGTAATCTCAATTAGTTCAAAAATGGAAGATTACGGTACAGCCTTATTTTACTTAGAAGAGTTGCTTAAAAATGGTTATACGGATAAAAGCGGGTTATATTCTTTGGAACACACTGCATTGTTCAGGATTATGCCGGAATTCAATGAAATGGTTGAAAAATATTTAAAAGGTGCCAGATATGATGTTATTGAACGGTAATGTGAGGTACATCTTCCAATTTCCAATCTATGACCAGACCTTTTGCCAATGATTTGGCAATATGTTTTCCGTATAGTATTTCACATAAATATAAAGCGGCTTCAAAACTTTTTGCGCCTCCTGCAGAAGTAATGTATTTTCCGTCATGAACAAATAATACATTGTCCTTTATGTCTAAATTAGGAAACATGGCTTTGTAATTTTCAATATCACTGGGAAAAGTTGTTGAAGCTACCGAATCTAAAATACCAGCTTTTGCCAAGGGAAAGGCGCCGTCACAATGACTGGTCATATATAGCGCGCTCTTGTCTATTTGTTTAATAAAGTTGATCATGACTTCATCTTTTAAGTCACTATCCATAGAATGTTCCGCACTAGGTACTACCAATATATCTATTTTAGGTAAATCATCTTTTGTGTAGTCAAAATCGGGTAAAATGCGAACACCTTCAAAAGTGGTTATGGGTTCTAAAGTATTTGCTACGGTAAATGTGTTCATGGCCTTTATGCCTTTTCTAAATTTTGTATGTTGAAATATATCGAATGGGGCTGTAAATTCAGTATTGAACGTTCCGTTCATTATTAGAAAAGCAACATTATAATTACTGGGTTCTAGCTTTGGTAATTGTCTTGTTTCTTTAACCACTGTGGTTTCTTTTTTAGCTTTCTTTTGATTGCAGCTAACTAGTATAAATGGTAAAAGAATAAGAAGGTATTTAAGTTTCATATGAATTGTTTTCGATTTCTAAAGTACGATTATATGTGAAAAACTTACAATGAATATATTGTATTTTTGAAATGTAAATGAATGGATATGAGAATAAGTATTGCAGTATTGATTTTGTGTGTAATGGTTTCTTGCGGACAAGAAAAAAAGTATCATGATGCCAAACCTAACATTGAATCAATAACAAAGTCAGATAAGCTAGCTGATATTTTGCTGTTTCAAGAAGAGCTGAACGCTGAGTTTAAAAATCCTGAATCTTCACCTTTGCCCGATAGATTTAGAATTGATTTTGAGTCTTTAGAATTTTTTGAGCCAGATACCAACTACATAGTAGAAGCGGAGCTTGTAAGAACGCCAGAAGCTTTACCATTTTCAATGCCAACAACAACAGGTAGAGAATCAACGGAGGTGGTTTACGGTATTGCTAAATTTACCTTGAATGGAAAAGATCATGAATTGGAAATTTATCAATCGCCGGAGCTAATAACGCAAGCCGAATATGAAGATTATTTGTTTTTGCCTTTTACAGATAATACAAACGGAGAAGAAACGTATGGCGGTGGTAGGTATTTAGATTTAAGAATACCTAAAGGAAATAAGATAATTTTGAACTTCAATAAAGCCTATAATCCTTATTGCGCTTATAATAAAAAATTTAGTTGTCCAATTGTGCCTAAGGTCAATAATTTGGATACAGAAATTAAAGTAGGGGTGAAAGCCTTTGAACATTAATGGAGAAAATAAAAAACCTCGGCAGGTATTGCCGAGGTTTTAAAACTTAAACTATAAAATCAACCATTAATTATATCAACAACTTAGAAAGAGTAGATAGCTGCTACTGCAAAAGTAGATAGGCTATTAGTTGTTCCAATGCCGTCACTCTCTATGAACGGCTCAAAGTCGTTACCAAAACTATCCAATCTAATTTCTGGCTTAATAATCAAATTATCTTTTGTGTAGCTTCCTGTAAGAGTTAAACCAAGTACGGGAACATCATCATCTAGTAAGTCATCACTAAATGCAATATATTCACCTCTTAAGCCGATAGCAAAATTATCTGAAGTGGTTAGTTGTGGGTAAATCGCTGCTCCGTAAAAACCAGTTCCTGTTTCTGAATTATCATTGTAAGCCGCATTTATTCCAAAGAAAAAATCTTCAGAAAGATCAAATCCACCAGTATAATCTATTTCAAATCCTAGACCACCACTAGTGCCATTGTCATAATATAAATTAAGATACTGTCCAGAAACTCCTAATTGAGCTCCATAAGCATACTCTCCTGTACTACTTGTATCGTTAACATCCCATGGATTAGAAACGGATAACATTAAGCTAACATCATCGGATAAGGCTATATCAGCCTTTACACCTAAGTGAGAAAATGGTCCATTTGAAAATAAGTAAGAAACACTATAGTTAAAGTTGGCAGCAGGTGCTATTACTTCGTAACCTAAAAATGTATTCCAACGACCAGCGGTAAGTGTTACTTTGTCAGATACATTCCAGTAAGCATATGCTTGGTTTATTACGCCGTTTAAAACATCGTTCTCAAAAGTAGCTTCTGTTCCTCTAGGTCCAAAAACTAAATCTACTACCACACCGGTATTTTCCATATCATAACTACCTACGATATTTGCCATCCCTAAAGCAAAACCTGTTTGGTTGGCAAAAGAAGTTTCTGTAGCCGTGGTTGCATCTCCGCCATCTTTAAAAGCTGTTCTCCAGTAAGCATCTATAGATCCGCTTAAAGTGAATTTTTTCTCTTCTTGCTCTTCTTGAGCTAAAACGCCGGCAGCTGCAAAAAGCATAAGACCTGATGCGAAAATATTTTTTACGTACTTTGTATTTATAATCGTTTTCATAAGTTTTGATTTAATCCCTAATGGGATGAATTAATTTTGAGAAATTTATTTATTGAAAAGGTTATGTAACGGAGCGTTCTGCAAAACGCTCCGTATTTTTTTAGTGTTGGTTCATTCTGAAATCAGCATAAGCATCCATTCCGTGCTCATGAAGATCTAAACCTTCAACTTCTTCTTCTTTAGAAACTCTAAGACCAATTGTTGCTTTAAGTACTCCTAAGATAATACCAGAGGTGACTATACAGAACCCACCTACGATCAATACACCGTATAATTGTGTCATGAACTGAGCTCCACTAGCCATGCTACCGAAGATACCTACAACCAATGTTCCCCAGATACCACAGATCAAGTGAACTGCTACAGCACCTACAGGGTCATCTAATTTTAATTTGTCTACCAAGGCAACACCACCAACAATGATAATACCGGCAATGAATCCAATGATTACAGCTTCATTTGGTGACATTAAATCCGCTCCTGCGGTAATACCTACCAATCCACCAAGAATACCGTTTAAGAACATAGTTAAATCTAAGTTCTTATAAAGAATAGTAGAGGTAATCATTGCTCCAAATCCACCAGCGGCTGCAGCCAAACTTGTAGTAACCAATACTAAAGATGTCAATTCTGGATCTGCGGATAATACTGAACCACCGTTAAACCCAAACCATCCTAACCATAATATCAATACACCTGCGGTAGCCATTGGTATGCTGTGACCCGGTATAGCGTTTGGCTTACCATCTTTACCGAATTTTCCAATTCTAGAACCTAAAAGGTATATTGCAACTAAAGCTGCCCATCCACCAACTGAGTGTACTAATGTAGAACCTGCAAAATCATAGAATCCCCAAGAATCCAAGAATCCGCCTCCCCATTTCCAAGCACCTACTATAGGGTATACCAAACCAACATAGATTACTGTAAATATCATGAAAGCTCCAATTTTCATACGTTCTGCTACTGCACCAGATACAATAGTAGCCGCTGTTGCTGCGAACATTCCTTGGAAAAGAAAATCTGTCCACCACGTGTAGCCGCCATCTGCATAGTCAGGTGTCATACCGCCTTCAGGGGCACCAATACCAAAACCTGCAAATTTTAATAAGCCCATATCTCCATCTTCAAAACCTGGGTACATTAAATTGAATCCCCATGCATAATAAAGAAGTAAACCACCTGTAATAATGAATATGTTCTTAAATAATATGTTGATTGTGTTCTTTTGTCTTGTTAAGCCAATTTCTAAAAAGGCAAAACCTGTATGCATGAAGAATACCAATGCGGTAGCCAACATCATCCATACGTTATTTGCTGTAAATAATCCTGCGTCCATTTCGTTTAGTTTTTTAGTTAGTTATTTTATTTAGTTAATACCGGCTAAACCGTCTTCTTTAGTTCTTATTCTATATGCTTGAAGGACTTCAGATACAAATATTTTACCGTCACCTACATTACCGGAGTAAGCTGCCTCTAGTATTTTATTAACTGTTTTTTCAAGAAAGTCATCTGATACTACAATGGTTAGGTACCTGCGTTGTATATCAGTAGTGCTGTAAGAGATGCCACGGTAAACGTGACCTTCTTTTTCATTACCTACACCTGTTACATCCCAGTAACTGAAGAAATTTACTTCAATACTGTGCAACGCTTCTTTGACATCGTCAAACTTTGATTTTCTAATAATTGCCTCGATTTTTTTCATTTGAATAAGTTTTTGATATTGCCAAATATATGTTAAAAACATTGTTACCCTAAAAATATTAGGGGTTCATGCTTAATTTTTACGAGTATCTTAATATATACCCCATAAATTTTAGGGTAATGTTATTTATGGTTAAATATTTTGACAATATCTAGAAATGGAATTGATGAAATTAACCTGTGCGTAGAATAATCGTCAGAAAAACGAGAGATTATCTAACGATTGTTTAAAAAATGAGCAAATACCTAAAAAAATGAACAAAAATAAAATAGTGCTTAGTGAATGTTAATTCTATAACATTTTGCAAATCCAAAGACCTAATGAGATGGCTAAGACACCAATAACGACACTAAACCCCATATATAATGAAGTTTGAAGTAGAGAAGATTCTTTTAAAAGGATATTGCTTTCTAAAGCAAATGTAGAGAAAGTGGTAAAGCCTCCGCAAAATCCGGTGGCTAATAATAAAGTCTGATTTTCAGAAATGTAATTGTTCTTTAAGGAGAGTCCTATTAGTATACCTATTATTAGACAACCAATTACGTTGACAAGAAAAGTACCTAAATAGAAATTTGAATAGTAGGCGTTAAGGTTTTTAGATATAATATATCTTAATATACTACCGAACCCCCCACCTAAAAAAACCAGTATAAATTGTTTCATACCTTATAAAGGTAAAAACTAAACGGCTTTCTTGTAGCTGGTTGTAAGTAAATCTAATGGGTAAATAACAGAAGTTGGTTGTTTGGATAGCTTTTGAGAAGAAGTTTTCGTTTTTTGAGAAACACTTATTAAGCTAACTACAACTAAGGCAACGTTAATACCTACTAATACTAAAAAAATTGTAAGAAATGTCATCATAATTTATTACACCTTTATAGATGAATAACGCAAAATTACGGTATTTGGTATATTAAACGAGGATATTGACCGTTTTGTTGTGAAAACGTTAATTTTTGTGGTGTAGGAAAAAAATTAACTATTCCTTTAGGAAAAACTTTATAAATAGTAGTAAAATCAAGAAAAGTGCAAAGGATATGCCAATCCATTTAACACCTTTAAAATTTTTACGATGAAAATCAAGGTCTTTTTTGTAAGAAATAATGATTATGATCGTAAAAACCACGGCAAAAGCGATTGCAAAAATGATTTGTCCGGTGCTAAACATATTTTATATTTTTACGCAAAGCTAACCTAAAACGGTAAAATAAAAATGAAAAACAAAATCAATGCAGTAAAGGAATTTCATAATTCTTTTGGTCTAGGTGTTTCTGAGAAAATGATTGCTGATTTAGGACCAGCCAAGAATATGTTGCGCTTTAATTTAATGGACGAAGAGAATAAGGAGTATTTAGAGGCTGCCCAAAATAATGATTTGGTAGAAGTTGCCGACGCTCTAGGAGATATGTTGTACATATTGTGTGGTACAATTCTAGAACATGGCATGCAATACAAAATTGAAGAGGTGTTCAATGAAATACAGCGTAGTAATATGAGTAAGTTGGGTGAAGATGGTAAGCCAATTTACCGGGAAGATGGTAAGGTTTTAAAAGGCCCTAACTATTTTAAACCTAATATTAATGAAATATTGAGTAAATAAAAAAGGGGGCAATTTGCCCCCTTTTTATTGTGAATTAATTTTTTAAGCTTTCACTTTAAAACGCCATCCAAACTTGTCCTCAGACTTGTTGTACTGGATATCAGTAATGATTTTCTTTAATTGCTGACCATAACTATTATCTAATTCTGGTAGATCATAATCTGTATCTCTAAACCCAAATCCAGCAATTGGTGATATTACTGCAGCAGTACCTGCACCGAACATTTCTTTTAATGAACCGTCTTTAGCTGCTTCAACAACTTCTTTTACAGTAATTTTTCTTACCTCGATCTTTATACCTTGGTTTTTGGCAATTTCTAAAATACTCTTTCTGGTTATACCATCTAAAATACGATCACTTGTAGGTGCGGTCAATAAAGTGTCGTTAATTCTAATGAAAATATTCATTGCACCAGCCTCTTCTATATATTCGTGAGTGGTGTCATCTGTCCAGATTACCTGATTGTATCCTTTTTCAATAGCCAATTGGGTTGGGTAAAATTGCCCTGCATAGTTACCACCTGCTTTTGCGAAACCAACACCTCCATTAGCTGATCTTGAATATTTTTCTTCGATAAGAACTTTTACTTTACCTGAAAAATATGCGCCAGAAGGAGCACAGGCAATAATAAACTTATATTCATTTGCAGGGGAAGCATGAAACCCGTTGCCAGAAGCGAACATAAAAGGTCTAATGTATAAAGAACCTCCTTCTTTTGTTGGTATAAATTCTTTATCCAAGTTTAACAGTGTAGTTAAACCTTCCATGAAATAGTCTTCGGGAATCTGCGGTATGCACATTCTCTCTGCAGAAATATTTAAGCGTTTAAAGTTGTCTAACGGTCTAAATAAAAAGACATCGTCATTTTTGTCCTTATATGCTTTCATACCTTCGAATATAGATTGTCCGTAATGGAAAATTTTAGAAGAAGGGTCAAGTGTTATAGGTTGGTATGGAGTTATTGTAGGTGTTTCCCATGCTCCGTTCTTATATGTGCAGACCAACATATGGTCCGTAAATACAGAACCAAAGGTTAAATTGTCAAAATCAACTTGGTCAATTTTTGAAGTTTTAACTTTTTCTACTATGATATCTTTCGTTGCAATACTCATGAAATACGTAACTTTAGTTGATTAAAATTAAACAAATATCCATAGTAGCACTTCTTTTTTTCTTTAAAATTGATCAGTTTTGCAGGGATATCAACATTTTTGAGATTTATGAAAGGATTTAACATATTACTTGTCTTTTTATTTGGCATTTTTTCATGTTTTGGACAACAAAATGATGCAAATACTTCTTCAAAGTTTTACGGTGAAGAGTTTACTGTCACTACATTGAGTAAAAAAGATGAAGTTATGAGGCAATTTGCCACCATGCCTATTTCAGATTCTTTACAGCTACAATTTAAAACCAAGGTAAAAGAAGTGTGTAAAGTTAAAGGCTGTTGGATGACCGTTGAACTGCCTGATGGAAACCAAGCTATGGTACGTTTTAAAGATTACGGTTTTTTTATGCCAGCTGATATTTTAGAAAAGGAAGTGGTTTTGAATGGTAAGGCATTTGTTGAGGAAATGAGTGTTGATGATCAAAGACATTATGCTAAAGATGGCGGAAAAACGGCTCAAGAGATAGCACAAATAACATCTCCAAAAAGAACTTACAGTTTTGAGGCTTCTGGAGTATTAGTTCCAAATTAATTGAAAAGGGAAATTATTACAACGGCTGATGGTTCTACGACCATTCAAATAAAAGATTGGCAAGAACAGTATCATTCAAAACACGGTGCTATTCAAGAGGCTTATCATGTATTTATACACTCTGGCTTAGACTTATTTGAAAATACAACGGTAGATATTTTGGAAATTGGATTTGGTACCGGTTTAAATGCACTGATTACTTTAATTGAATTCAAAAAAAGAAACCTAAAGATTAATTATACTGGTGTAGAGGCGTATCCTGTTTCTAAAGATGAACTTGGCCAGCTAAACTATTTAGACCAGTTGAAAGCAAATTCCTTGAAAGATGAATTTGCTACAATGCACACATCTCCATGGGAAAAGTTGGTTGAGGTAACCGCAGACTTCAGCCTAATAAAGGAACAAAAATTCTTCAAGGATATTAGTAAAAGCAATGCTTTTGATTTGGTTTATTTTGATGCATTTGGAGCTAGGGTACAGCCGGAACTATGGACGGTTGAAATCTTTGAAATTATGTTCAAAGCAATGAAAAGTGGTGGTTATTTGGTTACATATGCAGCAAAAGGCAGTGTAAGAAGAGCCATGCTTGAAGTTGGTTTTTTGGTAGAAAGGTTACCTGGACCTCCTGGCAAAAGAGAAATGTTAAGGGCAAAAAAACAATAATTTATATGGTGTTAGTAAAACTTTAACGCCTTTAAATTCAATAGGTTCTGCATTTATGTTAAATCGAAATTAAATTGCATATCAGCGAGCATCAAAAGCAATATCTTTATTCCATGAAAGTATTGATTACAGGTGCAACGGGTTTAGTAGGTAGCGAGTTGGTATCTCAATGCCATGAAAAAGGTTATGCCGTTAATTACCTAACTACTCGAAAAAATAAAATTGTTTCAAAACAAAACTATCAAGGTTATTTCTGGGATCCTACTACTGGTGAAATAGATGCCAACTGCTTAGATGGTGTTTCTACCATTATCAATTTAGCAGGGTCAAGTATCTCTAAAAGGTGGACAAATAGTTATAAGAAAGAAATTATTGACAGTAGGGTCAATACCTTAGAACTTCTTAGGAAAACATTATTGGAGCGTGAAGGCCATACGGTAAAATTCTTGGTGTCCGCATCCGCTATAGGTATTTATCAAGATTCTTTAAGTCATTATTATACAGAAGATAATACTAATGTTGATGATAGTTTTTTAGGAGAAGTGGTTAGCCTTTGGGAGAAAAAGGCAAACGAATTTAAATCTCTTGGACTAACGGTTGCTAAAGTTAGAATTGGTTTGGTGTTGTCTAAAGATGGCGGTGCATTGCCAGAAATGGCAAAACCGGTTAAATATTATGTAGGTTCCGCATTTGGAACAGGAGAGCAGTGGCAGTCTTGGATTCATGTTGCAGATTTGGCAGGTATTTTTATACATATTATAAAGTATAGGTTAAAGGGTGTATATAACGGAGTGGCACCCAACCCGGTTACTAATGCCAAGATGATCAAAGAAATAGCAAAGGCTTTGGATCAACCTTTGTTTATGCCAAATGTGCCCAAGTTTGTAATGTACACCGTGTTAGGTAAAATGGCATATATATTATTCGCTAGTCAGCGGGTTAGTAGTAAAAAAATTGAAGAAGAAGGTTTTGTGTTTAATTATGTGAATATATGTCAAGCACTAGGTGCAATATATGATAGTGGTACTAAGTGTGTAGATGATAAAAGTAATGTGACAAAGCAATTTGTTTCTTAAATAAAATAGTTTCTTACCTAGATGGATAATCCGCTTTTGGCGGATTTTTTTTTATTCTTTTGTGACATTTTGACATTTTTAAAGAATTGGCAGTACTTTTGCCTGCTTTTAAACAGCGATTTAAATTACAATTAATTATGAGTGATAAAGAAAACACTTTGGACGAAGAATTCTTGGAAGATGAGCTTTTAGAGGGCGAAACACAAGAACAAAAGGCAGGAGATGAAAAGGAAAATGTGGAGGAAGAAAAGTCTGTTGAAGAGACGCTAAGTGAAGAACTTGCAAAAGAAAAGGATAAGTTTTTAAGATTATTTGCTGAATTTGAAAATTATAAAAGACGTACTTCTAAAGAGCGTATGGAGCTTTTTAAAACGGCAGGTCAAGAAGTTATAGTTTCATTATTACCTGTGTTGGATGATTTTGATAGAGCTATGAAAGAGTTGGCTAAATCTGACGATAAAGAGGTTTTCAAAGGAGTAGAGTTAATAAATGTCAAGTTTAGAGAGACCTTGAAAGCTAAAGGTTTAGAGATGGTTGAAGTTAATGCAGGTGATGTTTTTGATGCAGAGATTCACGAGGCCATTACTCAAATACCTGCTCCGGACAAAAAGATGAAAGGAAAGGTTATTGACGTCATCGAAAAAGGGTTTAAGTTAGGTGACCGTATTATTAGGCATCCAAAAGTAGTAGTAGGAAATTAAATAATTGGAATGAAGGAAGATTATTATGAAGTATTGGGCATTAGTAAAAACGCTACTGCTGCAGAGATAAAGAAAGCTTATCGTAAAAAAGCATTACAGTATCACCCGGATAAAAATCCTGGTGACAGTTCTGCCGAAGAGAAGTTTAAAAAATCTGCCGAAGCTTATGAAGTGCTTAGCGATGCAGATAAGAAAGCGCGTTATGATCAATTTGGTCATGCAGCTTTTGAAGGTGGTGCCGGCGGTTTTGGCGGTGGCGGCATGAATATGGATGATATCTTCAGCCAATTTGGTGATATTTTCGGTGGTGCTTTTGGTGGCGGCGGCTTTGGTGGATTTGGCGGCGGTGGCGGTCAAAGAAGGGTAAAAGGAAGTAACCTCCGTATTAGGGTTTCTTTGACCTTGGAAGAAGTTGCCAATGGTGTTGAGAAGAAAGTTAAAGTAAAGAGAAAAGTACAGGCAGAAGGTGTTACTTACAAAACATGTTCTACGTGTAATGGAAGAGGTCAGGTGACCAAAATTCAAAATACCATACTTGGTAGAATGCAAACAGCTGCAGTTTGTAATACTTGTGGCGGTAGTGGACAGATTTTGGACGGTAAACCTGGTGATGCCGATGCACAGGGATTAAAGGTAGTGGAAGAAACGGTATCTATTAATATTCCGGCCGGTGTAGAAGAAGGTATGCAGTTGAAGGTTCCTAACAAAGGTAACGATGCTCCGGGTAACGGGGTGCCGGGAGACCTGTTAGTGGCTATAGAAACACAAGAGCATAGTACATTAAAAAGAGAAGGTGATAACTTGCATTATGATCTTTATGTAAGTATCTCTGATGCGGTTTTAGGTACATCTAAAGAAATAGATTCAGTTGGTGGTAAGGTTCGTATTAAATTAGAGCCAGGAATACAATCAGGTAAAATATTGAGATTACGAGGTAAAGGTATTACTAGCTTAAACGGATATGGAGCTGGTGATATATTGGTTCATGTTAATGTGTGGACACCTAAAGAATTGAATAAAGAACAAAAAGAGTTCTTTGAAAAAATGCAAGGCAATGATAATTTTGAGCCTAGACCGGAGAAATCTGATAAGTCATTTTTTGAAAAAGTGAAAGATATGTTCTCTTAATTTCTAAATATTTGGTTATTAAATAAAAAACGTATATTTGAGATAATATTGGGCGACCAATATTAATTTTCTTTTTCATAGCAATTTTTTTCCCATCCTTGATTTATTAAGGGTGGGTTTTGCTTTTTAGGGCATATCGTTTTATGCTTATCTCTACTGTAATTGGTTTGGTATAAAGGAATCATAAAGAGTATAGCAGGTCAAAACAATTCAATATCTTTGTAGAAATTGAGTACATGAGTCACATTTTGGTAGCTAATGATGTCACCAAACAGTTTGGGAGCCATACGGCATTAAAAAACGTTTCCCTAGAAATTCCTAAGAATAGTATTTACGGTTTATTGGGACCAAATGGTGCTGGTAAGACCACATTGATACGTATTATTAATCAGATTACTTTTCCTGACCAGGGTAAGGTATATTTTGACGGCGAGCTGTTAAAAACCGAGCATATTGCACAGATTGGGTATCTGCCCGAAGAACGGGGACTGTACAAGAGCATGAAGGTAGGTGAGCAGGTATTGTATTTAGCTCAATTAAAGGGACTGTCAAAAGCTGAGGCAAAAAAGCGGCTTAAGTATTGGTTTGAAAGACTGGAGATAGGTGATTGGTGGAACAAAAAGATTCAAGAGCTTTCTAAAGGTATGGCCCAAAAAATTCAATTTGTTGTCACGGTACTTCATGAACCCAAATTATTGATTTTTGACGAGCCTTTTAGTGGCTTTGACCCTATCAACGCCAATATCATTAAAGAGCAAATCCTAAGCTTAAAGGATAAAGGTACTTCTATTATATTTTCAACACATAGAATGGAATCTGTAGAAGAATTATGTGAGCATATTGCCTTAATTCATAAATCCGAAAAAATACTTGACGGTAAATTATCCGATATTAAAAAAGCATATAAAAACAATATTTTTAAAATTGGTTTGCAAACGGATAATCAAGAATTGTTGATGAACGAGATGAAAAGTAAATTTCAGATTCTTGACCATCAATATGATGTTCTGGAAAATCAGTTGAATTTAGAGGTACAATTACCTTCAAATGAGTCTAGGGAGATTCTATCATTTCTAGGGTCAAGGGCAAATGTTAATGAGTTTAAGGAGACGATACCTTCTGCAAACGATATTTTTATTAAAACTATTCAAAACAAAAATATCGCTCATGAATAAATTACCTCTAATTATTAAAAGAGAATACATAGCCAAAGTTCGCAATAAGTCTTTTGTGGTTATGACCTTTTTGAGCCCTTTTCTAATGGTAGGTATGATATTGTTGATTGCATATTTAACGCAATTAAATGATAAAGATAAAAAGGTAATAGGTGTATTGAACGAAAGCGAATATTTTGCAAATGAATTTGTAACATCAGAAGCTACATCATACATCAACTTTAACAACATCACACTGGCACAGGCAAAAGACTCTACATTAAGTTTGGGTTTTTACGGTCTAATTTATTTGCCTAACGAATCTAGTTTGGAGAAGGTGGCAAAAAGAGCTTTTTTTTATAGCCAAGATGCTCCTAGCTCGACCATATTAGATAAATTAGAATCTTCCATTAATAGCAGATTACGGCAAGAAAGATTGCGTGAGTTGGGTGTGTCTCCCAAAGAATATGCTGAAATGGATCGCGATTATGCCATCAATATTGAAACTTTTGATGGTACACAGAACGTAAAAGGTATCAATGAGATAAAGGCCATAATAGGTGGGGCGTTCGGTTATCTTATTATGATGTTCATTATTATCTATGGTGGGTTTGTTATGCGTAGCGTTATTGAGGAAAAAACCAGTAGAATAATTGAGGTCATTATCTCATCAGTGAAACCTTTTCATTTAATGATGGGTAAAATAATTGGTACCTCGTTAGCGGGTATTACGCAATTTGGAATTTGGATTATCTCTGGCGGAATATTATTGATAGTTGGCTTGGCTATTTTTGATATTGATCCTGCGAGCTTAACCAAAGGTGGTGGTGTTGCTCCAGGTATGGTGAACGGTGCAAGTGTAGATGTAGATGCCCTTACACAAAATGTACAGTTATATGCCCAAGAAATTTTTGAGATTCCGATCATAGCAATGTTGGTGTTTTTTATAATTTATTTTGTTCTGGGATATTTAATTTATAGTTCTATCTATGCAGCAATTGGCGCTGCGGTAGATAATGAGACCGATACACAGCAATTCATTTTCCCGGTAATACTTCCGTTAATGCTAGCTATTTACGTTGGCTTCTTTTCGGTTTTCAGTAACCCTAACGGACCAATAGCCGTTGCTTTCTCTCTTTTTCCGTTAACCTCGCCAATTGTTATGTTAATGCGTTTGCCTTGGGGTATAGGTGAAGGTGGTGTACCGTTATGGCAATTGATTACATCTATTTTAATTTTAATAGGTACATTTATAGGTATTGTTTGGGTTGCCGCAAAAATTTACCGAGTGGGAATTTTAATGTACGGTAAAAAACCTACTTATAAAGAATTGTATAAATGGCTTAAATACTCGTCATAATGCAGGAGGGTACAGAAAAAATAAAGGAAATAATAGAAGATGATGTTTGGGGAACCATTAAAAAATTCTTGGATCTAGGTTATCAATTTGGTGATGGTGAAAAATCCATCCATATTACTGTAGGTCTTCTGTTACTGCTTACGGTAGCTTTTTTACTTACCAGTACGGTTTTACAAGCAATTCGTAGATTTTTTACCAGAAAAATGGAAATGGATGATAAGCTGAAGTTTATCAGTATTTTCAAGTTTATTAAATATCTGGTCTATGTTGTAGTGATTCTTTTTACCATGAGTGCTGCAGGTATAGATATTACCATTCTAATTACGGCATCCGCTGCGTTATTCGTCGGACTTGGACTGGCTTTACAAGAAATTTTTCAGGATATTATTGGTGGTATTTTTATCATTGTAGACAAGTCTTTAAGAGTTGGGGATATCATTGAAATTGACAATAAAGTCGGTAAGGTATTTGAAATTAAATTGCGTACCACAAGGGCAATTACCAGAGATGATAAGGTGATCATAATTCCCAATCACAAATTTATTAGTGATATAGTGTACAACTATACTCAAAACCATAAAACTACACGAGAGTTGGTACGTGTTGGTGTAGCTTACGGTAGTGATATTGATTTAGTGACCAAAATATTATTGGATGTTATTAAGAGGCAAAGAAATATATTAAAAAGCCCAAAACCATTTGTTATTTTTGAAGATTTTGGTGATTCGGCACTAGTTTTTGCTGTTAATTTTTACATTACCGATAGCTTTACAGATCCCAAAATAAAGAGTGAAGTAAGGTATAAAATAGATGCTGAATTCAGAAAGCATAACATTTCTATTCCTTTTCCGCAAAGAGATGTTCATTTGTATCAACAGGCACCTTTTCAACACAGCAATGTATCAAATACAAATAGTGATGATAAAGCATAAGTATGCTTGCCTGGGAATTCTGTTTTTAATGATGTTTGTTGTTGAGCCCTTTTATTCTCAAACACCAGATGTGTTAAGGTTAGAGTATATGTTGATGCCGGAAAATAGCGGTGAGGTAGAGACTTCACGTATAAAATTGGTGCTCAACGTTCCCTTTGCGGTCCGTGATAAAAAAGATTACGTAGTGTTGGGGGCTGAATATAACAGATATAATTTTGAGGTGCCAGATGATTTATTTCCGGATGCTGGCGATTTAAGCAAGTTCCACGTGTTGGATGTAAATTTTGCTTATTTATATAAATTAAGTGAAAAGTGGAATCTAATAGGTGTTGTAACACCAAGGTGGTCATCTAATTTTGTTGAAGAACTACAAGAAGATGACTTTAACATGAACTACACGGTTGGGGCATATAAAAACGTAAAGGATGTAGAAAAGCCATATATGTTGGTTTTAGGAATTTCATATAATGGCACTTCTCCTATAGACGTTCCGTTGCCTTTTGTGTATTATGAAAAAAGGTTCCACCCCAATTGGTCTTATGTATTGGGAGCACCAAAATCAGGAATGAAATATTTTACCAAGAAAGGTCATTTTTTTCAAACCGAAGTATTTTTAGATGGATATTATGTCAATATTCAAAACGATATTTTATTGTCTGGTAACAATTTATCTACTGATGTGTCTTCAACGGCATTATTATTGACATTAGGTTATCAGTATAAAATAACTAAAGATATGTCCGTCTACTTTATAGGTGGTAGATCTATTTATCAGAATAGTGCATTAAGAAACGAAGAACGAGAAGATATTTTCACGTTGAACGATGCAGCCGGACTTTACTTTAGAACAGGAATTAGAATAGGAATTTAAAAAGCAGTTATGTCAAAAATATTAGTAATAGAAGATGAAGCGGCAATTAGAAGGGTGTTGGTTAAAATTTTATCTGAAGAAAGCGACTCTTATTCAGTAGAGGAGGCCGAAGACGGATTAAAAGGATTGGAAACCATAAAGAACAACGACTATGATTTGGTGCTTTGCGATATTAAAATGCCAAAAATGGATGGTGTAGAAGTATTGGAAGCGGCTAGAAAGATAAAACCGGAAATTCCGTTCATTATGATTTCTGGGCATGGAGATTTAGATACTGCTGTAAATACTATGAGGTTAGGTGCTTTTGACTATATCTCAAAACCACCGGATTTAAATAGATTGCTTACCACCGTAAGAAATGCCTTGGATCGTAAGGTTTTGGTCGTTGAGAATAAAAACCTAAAGAAAAAGGTGAGTAAGAATTATGAGATGATCGGTGAAAGTAATGAGATAAACATTATAAAAGAGATCATTGAAAAAGTAGCGCCTACTGATGCACGTGTTCTTATTACAGGTTCAAATGGTACGGGTAAAGAGCTTGTAGCTCATTGGTTACATGAGAAAAGCGCCAGGAGTTCATCACCATTTATTGAAGTTAATTGTGCTGCAATACCATCAGAATTAATTGAAAGTGAGCTTTTTGGACATGTAAAAGGTGCTTTTACATCTGCTGTTAAAGATAGGGCGGGTAAGTTTGAGGCTGCCAATAAGGGAACTATTTTCCTAGATGAAATTGGTGATATGAGTTTGTCCGCTCAAGCCAAAGTGTTAAGGGCACTTCAAGAAAGTAAAATCTCTCGTGTAGGTACGGATAAGGATATAAAAGTAGATGTTCGTGTAGTGGCGGCAACGAATAAAGACTTGAAAAAGGAGATTGAAAAGGGTAATTTTAGAGAAGATCTATATCATAGACTAGCAGTGATATTGATTCAAGTGCCTAGTTTAAATGATAGAAGAGATGATATTCCCTTGTTAATAGAACATTTCTCTAAGAAAATAGCTGAAGAGCAAGGTATGGCAGGTAAAACCTTCTCTAGTAAAGCTATTGATTTGCTTAAGGCCTATGATTGGACCGGGAACATTCGTGAACTTAGAAATGTAGTTGAACGCCTAATAATTCTTGGTGGTCAACAAGTTTCAGAAGATGATGTAAAATTGTTCGCTAGTAAATAACCTTTTATTTAGCGGCAGAGCAATTACCAATTCTGTTCAAAGCTTCTTGGGTTATCTCTTTGGTGCGTAAATTGTAATATTTACTTCCTTCTGTAATATTAGGTTTTAATAACTGAGCTTCGCATTCCTCATAAATTCTAGTAGCAAATGCGGTAGCCTCTTTACAATTTACACTTTCAACTACCTTGTTAAGTGAGAATCTGTATTTCTCTAAAGAGATGTCTATAGTTTCAAAAAGGCTTTTACCTTTTTCTGGTGTTTTTTTAATGCTGGTATTTGAAGTAGATGTAGTCGTATTTACAGATAATTCATTGTTGGAATATACGCTGTCATGCGTATCGTGAGATTCCAATACCATAATAGTGTTATTGGTCAGTTCTATAGATTCATTTAAGTAGCTAATAGTGCCTTCTAGAGTTGTTGACCTTGTTGCTAGGGTAAGTACTTCTATGTTCTCGTACATACTGGTTTTAGCAAATTTACAACCGCAAATATTCAGCTGTTCTTTAGATTTTTCCAAGGCGTTTAAAGCCTTGTAGGCGTAAAATCTGGCTTGGTTGATGTCTTGTGTTTGTAGGGCGGCAGTTATTTGGGATTTTGCATAACCCATGTTTGAATTGGCATACTCACATTCCACATTGTTGGCAAATGTGGGAAAGGATAATAGAACAATAGTGTAGAAAAAAATGATATTTTTCTTCATAAGTAGGTGTTTTTGGGTGTAAGAGTTGGGACCTTACAGGCATAAATTTATATGCTTTACCCTATTGAAAATATTATTTTCGATACAATACCGTTCAATCACGTTAAACGGAAAGCTGTAAAATCAGTTTTAACAGTTTTCTAAATTATTAGTATTCGTAGGTTTAATATTTTATATTTCAGTATGAATAATATAAATATAGAGAAATATAAAGCAACTAAAGATTTTAAAATATCTGAAAATGAGACATTTGAAGATTTTGGTAAATCTGATAAAGAGTTAAAAAAAGACTTATCTAAAGTTAGAAGAGAGCTTGGGGAGTTTCAAGATACTATTTACGCACATGGTAAGTATAGTATTTTAGTATGTCTACAAGGTATGGATACAGCAGGGAAAGATAGCCTTATTCGTGAGGTGTTCAAAGATTTTAACGTAAGTGGCGTAGAGGTTCATAGTTTTAAGGTGCCTACTGAATTGGAATTAAGTCATAATTACTTATGGAGACATTACTTGGTCTTGCCTGCAAAGGGCAAATTTGGCGTTTTCAATAGAACCCATTATGAAAATGTTCTTGTCACTAGGGTACACCCAGAGTATATTTTAAATGAACATATTCCCGGTATACATACCGTAGAAGACATTGATCAAAAGTTTTGGGATAAAAGGTTTGAGCAAATCAATGATTTTGAAAGACATTTAGCTGAAAACGGTACATTAATATTTAAGTTTTTTCTAAATCTTTCAAAAGAAGAGCAAAGACAGCGTTTATTAAGAAGACTTGCTATCAAGGAAAAACATTGGAAGTTTTCTCCCGGAGATTTAAAGGAACGTAAATTGTGGTCTGTGTACCAAAAGTGCTATGAAGAGGCTATAAGTAAAACTACACATGAACACGCACCATGGTTTGCAGTTCCTGCGGATAATAAAAAGGCAACCCGTGTAATTGTTGCAAATATTTTATTGCAATCGTTAAAAAAATACAAAGATATTAAAGAGCCTATGTTGAGCGAAAAAATAATGGCTAATTTAGACAGCTATGAAGAACAATTACAAAGTGAGCAGTAAGCTAGCTCTAATATTTATTATCGCTTTTATAGCTGTGGGTAAATCACAGAGTAAAGATGAGGTACAGATCAAAAAAATGTATGATTTAGCACTTACCGAAGGTAAAGGTTATGAGTGGTTAAATTATTTGTCTAACCAAATTGGGGGTAGATTGTCCGGGTCCGTGCAAGCTCAGCAAGGGGTTGATTATACAAAGTCTCAGTTAGATTCTTTAGGTGTTGATCGGGTGTGGTTGCAACCTGTCATGGTGCCAAAATGGGTTAGGGGAACTCCAGAATTTGCTTATTTTGAAACAACACCGGGTATAACTACAAATGTTGCCATTTGTGCATTGGGCGGCTCGGTGGCAACCCCGCCAAAGGGAATAAAAGCCAATATTATTGAAGTCGAGGGTGTTGAGCAGTTAACGACCTTGGGCAAGGATAAAATTGAAGGAAAAATCGTTTTTTTCAATAGACCAATGGACGCTACTGAAGTTAATACGTTTACAGCGTATTCCAATTGTGTGGATCAGAGATATGCCGGGGCATTGGAGGCATCCAAATACGGAGCCTTGGGGGTTATCGTACGTTCAATGAACTTAAGGTTGGATGATTTTCCGCATACGGGGTCTATGACCTATGGTGATCAGCCAGAGTCAGAGAGAATTCCTGCTGCAGCTATAAGTACCAATGCAGCGGAAATGTTGAGCACTTCCTTAAAATTGAATCCGGAAATTAACTTCTACTTCAAACAGAATTGTAAACAGTTCAAGGATGTAGAATCTTATAATGTAATTGCAGAAATAAAAGGTTCTGAAAAGCCAGAGGAAATTATTGTCGTAGGCGGTCATTTAGACTCGTGGGACTTAGGTGACGGTTCCCATGATGATGGTGCTGGCTGTGTACAAAGTATGGAGGTTTTAAATCTTTTCAAAAAAACAGGATACAAACCAAAACGTACTGTTAGGGTCGTTCTTTTTATGAATGAGGAAAACGGATTGCGAGGCGGTAACAAATACGCTGAGGTTGCTATCTCAAATAATGAAAAGCACATTTTTGCTTTAGAAAGTGATTCGGGTGGGTTTACTCCTAGAGGTTTTACCTTTGATAGCTCTCAAGAGAATTTCGAAAAGGTCTTGAAATGGAAAAATTTGTTTGAACCTTATCTTGTACATTATTTTGAAAAAGGTTTTGCTGGTGCAGATATAGGACCTCTAAAAAAAGATGGTCTGGTAATGGCAGGTCTAAGACCTGATTCTCAACGTTATTTTGATCATCATCATGCAGAAAACGACACTTTTGAACATGTAAATAGACGAGAACTACAGTTGGGTGCGGCAACAATGGCAAGCTTAGTTTATTTGGTAGACGCTTATGGCTTTTAGTTTTAGGTTAGGGCTTGTGAAATTAAGGAAAGTGTAAATTTCAAAAATGACCGTCAAAGGTACAAACCGTTAAAATTCTTTACCTTTGCGGCTTACTAAAAAATACAATAATGGAAGAAGGAATTTACGCCAAGTTCAATACAAGTAAAGGCGAAATACTAGTTAAGTTAACATATGATAAAACACCTGGTACCGTAGGTAATTTTGTTGCTTTGGCAGAAGGTGATAAAGAAAATAGTGCTAAAGCTAAAGGTGAGCCATACTACAACGGTTTAAAATTTCATAGGGTTATTCCAGATTTTATGATTCAGGGTGGTTGTCCTCAAGGTACCGGTACCGGTGATGCCGGATATAAATTTGATGATGAGTTCCATCCAGAATTAAAACATGACACTCCAGGGGTGCTTTCTATGGCTAATGCAGGTCCTGGAACCAATGGAAGCCAGTTTTTTATTACTCATGTACCAACACCTTGGTTAGATAATAAGCATACTGTATTTGGTCATGTAGCAGCTGGGCAAGAAGTAGTGGATGCAATTGCTCAAAATGATGTAATTGAATCTTTAGAAATTGTTAGGGTAGGTGATGAAGCTGAAAAGTGGAATGCATTAAAGGCCTTTGAAGATTTCAATGCATCTGGTGAAGCAAGATTGGCAGCAGAAAAGGCAAAACAAGAAGCTGAACTAGATAAGGTTGCTGCAGGTTTTGAATCTACGGCATCCGGTCTTCGTTATAAAATGATTCAGAAAGGTGATGGCGCCAAAGCGGAAAAAGGAGAAAAAGTGTCTGTACATTATGAAGGATCACTTTTAAACGGTCAAGTTTTCGATTCTTCTTATAAGCGTAATTCCCCAATTGATTTTCAATTAGGAATTGGTCAAGTAATACCAGGCTGGGATGAGGGTATCTCCTTATTACAAGTGGGTGATAAGGCACGATTTGTTATTCCTTCAGACTTGGCATATGGTTCTGCCGGTGCAGGTGGGGTAATACCTCCTAATGCTACATTGATTTTTGATGTAGAGTTAATGAAGGTAGGTTAATTACCTAATACTTAAAAAAATAATAAAACACCTATAATTTTAAATTATGGGTGTTTTTTTTGTTCTAGTAATCTACTTTTTTCTAGTAACGAAACTACCTAAAAGTAAGATGATGTTAATAATCATCAGAACTAAAAATACGGTCAAAAATGTGGTCATAAATACATGTATAAGGTAGGGGAACCAGACTTGTTTATTCAATAGATATGTATTTACCTAAAAGGTTGCGTAGGATCTAAAAAAAAAGAATAAAAAAAAACCCGAACTAATAAGTTCGGGTTTCATACTATAAAAAAGTTAAATCGTTACCTAGTCAATTACTTTCACATTAACGGCGTTTAATCCTTTTTTACCTTGTTGTAGTTCAAATTCCACAACATCACCTTCTCGAACTTCATCGATTAAGCCAGAAATGTGTACAAAATGATCTTCGTTTGAACCATCTTCAGTGATAAATCCGTAACCTTTGGAATCATTGAAGAATTTTACTGTTCCTTTACTCATAATAGAAAAATTAAATATTAATTAAAGTGCGAAGATAGTTTTTTTTTGTTTAACTACTTAAATTCTTACAGGTTATCTTAAGGTTAATAATTGACGTCTAATGTATTGAGAATGAACTTGTTTTTATGCCTATGGAGTAGGGTCTGGAGTCATTCTTAAATAGGGTTTGATCTCTGTTACTCCCTTTGAAAATATATCTTTTGCATCGGCAGTACTTATAGCCGGACTTACAACTACCTCTTTACCTTGTTCCCAGTTTGCTGGTGTTGCTACCTTGTGGTACGCTGTTAGTTGCAATGAATCTATTACCCTTAGAAGTTCATAAAAGTTACGACCAGTTGATGCTGGGTAGGTCAACGTTAATTTTACGGTCTTGTCCGGTGCAATGATGAATACAGAGCGTACGGTAAGATTGTTATCCGCATTTGGGTGGATCATATCATATAGATCAGAAACTTTTTTGTCCTCATCTGCAATTATTGGGAAATTCACCACAGTGTTCTGTACTTCGTTAATGTCTTTGATCCATTCTGTATGAGATGCAGCACCATCAACACTAAGCGCGATCATTTTAACGTTCCTTTTGTCGAATTCATCTTTGAATTTAGCAGCAGTGCCCAATTCGGTAGTACAAACTGGGGTGAAATCTGCAGGGTGAGAAAATAAAATACCCCAACTGTCACCAAGGTAGTCATATAAATTAATTGTTCCCATAGAACTATCTGCCGTGAAATTTGGAGCTTTATCGCCTAAACGTATTGTTGCCATAATGGTATATTTTTAGATGTTTAAATTTATCCTATAAAATTAGTAGATTAAATGTCCGTGACTAAAGTTTTCGGGTTAAAAGTCTATTAAAATTTTTACTTTTAGGGTATGGAAGAACTTGATAAATTAAAATACCCCATCGGGCGCTTTGAGTGTCCGGAGAACATCACAAATGAAGATTTAAGTAAATGGATAGAGGTATTGGAAACCTTGCCAAAACGTCTGTCTGCACTAGTAGATAATTTTTCTGAAACACAATTGGATACTCCCTACCGAGAAGGGGGGTGGACAGTTCGTCAAGTAGTACACCATATGGCAGATAGTCATCATCATAGCTACACACGTTTTAAATGGGCCTTAACGGAGAACAGACCTTTGATCAAAGTATATCAGGAAAAGGAATGGAGTAATTTAATCGATGCCAGAACTGCCCCTATTGCTTTATCTCTTTCCTATTTAACGGCCCTTCACGCTAAGTTGGTGTACCTGTTAAAGAGGTTAACGCCTGAAGATTTGGAGAATAGCTATATTCATCCAGATGGTAATGTAAATGTATCTGTAGCGGAGAATATTGGAAAATATGCTTGGCATAGTAACCATCACTTTGCGCATATTAAAAGTTTAGCCGACAGAATGGGGTGGTAGCGGATTAAATCATCTTTTTTAGAAGAAACATTGGCTTTTCTTCCTCGATGACATTTTTGAAGGGTACCGTGCTTTCAGCAACAATGTCAAAATCATTCTTAAGATAGAATGGTAAGGCAGGTCCCTTCTGCATTGATTCCAAAAAGATCGCTTTTTTAGATCGCTTTTTGGCTATGCTTTCAACAAACTTAAGGCTTTTGTTACCTACACCTTTACCGGCAAATTCTTTAAGAATATAAATTTTATCTAGGTAAAGCGCATCTTTAGCTTCTAAACCTTTAATGTTTTTATGTAAAGTAATCTTTAAAAGACCTACGTAGTCTATACCTGATTTTATTAAATATAGAGCGCTATTTTTATTGTTGTCTTCCTCTTCTAAAATTGTTTTGGTAAAACTATGTTCAATGTAGGTGGTGGTATCTCCATTTGGCCATAAATGTCTATAGTGTTGATTGTAAGAGGTTATGCCTGTTTTTATATAAATATCATGCAATGCAGGGGTCAACTCTTGAAATGTTATATCAATATTCATCAACGGTATAGATGTATAAGATTAAGCTTGTCCTATTTCCATTTAATATTACAGCCTATACTTGGCTTTTGAATAGCACTTATTTCTTTTCCGTGAATGAGATTTTCCATTGCATTTCTCAAATCAATGCCGGTTAGTGGTGAGCCATTACCTGGTCTAGAGTCGTCTAACTGACCTCTATAGACCAATTTTAATTCAGTGTCAAAAAGAAAAAAATCTGGAGTACAGGCGGCATCGTAAGCTTTTGCCACTGTCTGATCTTCGTCATAAAGATATGGAAAGGTATAATTTTCAGCTTTAGCCTTAATTCGCATAAAGTGAGGCGCATCCTCTGGATATTTTTCAACATCATTACTAGAAATGGCAATAAATTGAATACCCTTGCTTTGGAACTCTTTAGCCATTTTAACTATTTCAGGGTTTACATGGATAACAAATGGGCAATGATTACAAATAAACATGATTAGAGTGCCAACTTCACCGTTCATGGCATGAAGGTTCATGGTTTTTTCGCTAACCGTGTCCATTAAACTAAATTCTGGCGCTACGGTTCCCAATGCCAACATATTACTTTCTGTTCTTGCCATACCAACTAAAATTTTAATGTACTAAGTTAACAAATTAATGGAGCTTGTATTTACTTTATATAATTCATAATCCTTAAAATTTTAATATCATGGAAAAGTCATATGTATCATTATCTGTTGCAATAGAAGCTTTACAGGCTGAAGGTTATACAGAAGATTTTAATCTGTGCGATGCAGGTATAGAAAATAAGAGTAAAAAGAAAATTCATAAAGCTACTGAGCTAGATGTGGTGAAATTTTATCGTTTTGAGGGTATGAGTAATCCGGATGATAATACTATATTGTATGTGATTGAAACCAGTACTGGTGAAAAAGGGTTATTGGTAGATGCTTACGGTATGTATGCAGGTAATGTGCCCAAAGATTTAATTGAAAAACTTAGACTTACTTAATGGAAACAACAATCTCGTGGGAAGATTTTAGTAAAATTGATATGCGAACCGGAACTGTAACGGCGGTCTATGATTTTCCGGAAGCTAGAAATCCGTCTTTCAAATTAGATATTGATTTTGGACCTGAAATAGGGGTTAAAAAATCATCGGCTCAAATTACCGAAAAATATGATAAGGAAGATATCGTAGGGCTTCAGGTCATAGCTGTTGTCAACTTTCCAAAAAAGCAAATAGCTAATTTTATGAGCGAATGTCTTATATTGGGTGCTGTAGAGAACAGTTCGGTAGTGTTGCTGCAACCTCAAATGACAGTGCCTAACGGATTGAAAATTTCCTAAATTTTTGACTGAGAATATTTTAGATAACATACATATTAACTTTGATTCAGGCTCACTTTGGGTAATGAACATTGTTCTAGGTTTGGTCATGTTCGGTGTTGCTTTAGAAATATCCGTATCAGATTTTAAACCTTTATGGTTAAGGCCAAAAGCTTTAATTGCTGGGCTGATCAGTCAGTTTTTAGTATTGCCGGCAATAACCTTCTTGTTGGTCTTGGCAATAGAACCTTTGCCCAGTATAGCTTTAGGTATGTTTATGGTGGCAGCATGCCCAGGTGGTAATATTTCTAATTTTATATCATATCTATCTAATGCCAATACGGCTTTATCTGTAAGTTTAACGGCTATGGCTACTATGTTTGCCATTATTATGACTCCGCTTAACTTTCATTTTTGGTCCATGTTATATGGGCCAAGTTCAAGTCTAATTAATGAAATTTCTATTTCATCTATAGAAATGTTCAAATTGGTCTTTTTGTTGTTGGGCTTGCCCCTTGTACTGGGTATGTTAATCAATTACAAAATGCCTGAATTAGCATTGAAAATCGCAAAAAAGTTAAAGATTGTTTCGTTAGTGTTTTTTATAGGTCTGGTTTTCATTGCGCTATATAATAACAGGATTATTTTTATGGATTATATTCTGTATGTATTTTGGATAGTTCTAGCCCATAATCTATTGGCTTTTACAACAGGTTATGGTATAGGTAAACTTTTTAAATTACCTGTGGATAGTATACGTTCTATAACTATAGAAACGGGAATTCAAAACTCTGGTCTAGGACTTTTACTGATATTTACTTTTTTTGACGGGCTAGGTGGTATGGCACTTCTTGCTGCTTTTTGGGGTATTTGGCATATAGTCTCAGGTTTAATATTAGCCGCTTTCTGGAATAGAAAACCGGTTGCTAAAGAAACAATAGCTTGAGCGGATTTATTTATTCAATGGTAAAGTCCGTGATTAAAACCGGACTCTATGGATATCATAAAAAAATAGTGGTATCCGGGTTGGAGCATATCCCTAAGGATAAGCCGGTGATGTTTTTGCCCAATCATCAAAGTGCATTGATTGATGTATTATTAATTGCTACCGACTGTAATCGAAAACCATACTTTTTAACGCGTTCCGATGTGTTTAAGGGTAAACTATTAAAGGGTATTTTCTCATATTTTCAAATGCTGCCTATTTATAGAATGCGAGACGGTAGAGATACTCTTTCTAACAATGATGCTATTTTCAACTCTTGTGCCGATATTTTGAGTAGAGGAGAGGCACTGCTCTTGTTTCCGGAAGCAAATCATAATTTGCGACGAAGGGTGAGACCTTTAAGTAAAGGCTTTACAAGGATACTTATAAGAACTTTTGAGCTATACCCAGATGTTGATATCATGCTAATTCCTGTGGGATTGAATTATAAACATGCCGATCAGTTTCCTGATCAAGTGGCTATCAATTATGGTAAGGCAATATCTGCCAAAAGCATGTACGTTGCCAATGATTTAAATATGACCAGCCGTAATTTAAAAAATGCAGTTTCTTTACAATTGAAACAATTGACTACCCATATACCAATAGAGCAAGATTATGATACTATGGTAAATCTTCTTAATACAAAAAATGTAGACTTTTTAAATCCTACAGAGGTGAACAATAAAATTAGGCATTATACGAATGAAGTTTCCAATTCAAGCGATTTAACCAATGCAGCTAAAGGGAAATCGGTGTTGAGAAGTGTTTTTAACGTATTAAATTTTCCGATGATTATAATGTGGCACAAATGGTTAATGCCAAAGGTTCCGGAGAAGGAGTTTATGGGTACGTTCAGGTTTGCATTTATCTTGTTAGTATATCCACTTTACCTTTTATTGTTATTTGTAGGGTTGTCTATGGCACTTTCTATTAAAGTGGCGTTAACGGCTTTGGTTGTTTTGGTATTATTGAATTTATGGTTCGTTAAAAAAGGGCTAAACTGAATTTTATAGCTATAAACTAAAAACGGCCCTTATACATAAGGACCGTTTTGTTTTTTTAAGGTTTGTTTTACCTAGATATCTTCAAAACTTACATCTGTAAAGCTAGAAGTGTTGGTAGTTGTCTTTTCTACGGGCTCTTCTATTTCTTCCTTTTTGAAATCTTTTTGGTGTCTTTCAGAAATTACTTCAGACCCCTTTTCGTTGATTATAAAATCCATCATCTCTTCAACGTTCTCTTTAAAAGCGTCAAAGTCTTCTTTGTATAAATATATTTTATGTTTTTTGTAATGGAATGAACCATCGTCATGCGTAAATTTCTTACTTTCTGTAATCGTTAAATAATAATCCCCAGCCTTTGTACTTCTTACATCGAAAAAGTAAGTTCTTCTACCTGCGCGTAAAACTTTGGAGTGAATTTCTTCTTGATCTGATAAATCTCTTTCGCTCATTTCTAATGTTTAGTGTCGTTATACTATCAAAAATGAAAAAAAAAACGCTATCCGACAACAATTTTCTAACTTTCTTTCTCTGAGAGCTGTTTGTGGTAGAGGTCTTTATAATAGCCTTCTTGTGAATTTAAATCATCATGTGTGCCCTCTTGAATAAGTCTTCCGTCATCTAAAACTAAAATTTTATCCGCGTTTTTGGCAGAAGAAACTCTATGACTTACAATTAATGTAGTTCTATTCTTAGATGCTTTTTTCAGGTTATTCAATATTTCTTCTTCCGTTTCCGTATCTACGGCAGACAGGCAATCATCAAATAAATAAATCTGAGGTTTTTTAATTAATGCCCTGGCAATTGAAACCCTTTGTTTTTGTCCGCCACTCAATGTTATACCTCTTTCACCTAAGATAGTATCATATTTTTTAGAGAAACCCATTATGTTTTCATGTACCACGGCATCTTTTGCTATGTCAATGATTTCCTCGTCTGTAGCATTCTCCTTACCAAATTTAATGTTGTTCTTAATGCTATCTGAAAATAGGAATGCGTCTTGGGGTACGGCACCAATAGATTCTCGTAAATTGGTAAGGTCTACATTTTTAATAGGTTCGTCGTCTATTAATATCTCTCCGGAAGATGTGTCATATAAGCGGGCTACCAAATCAAGTATGGTAGATTTACCAGAACCGGTTTTACCAATAATAGCTGTGGTTTCACCCTCGTTAATGGTGAACGACAGGTCTTTTATGGCATTAATATTGGTGTCTTGGTATGTGAAATCAACATTTTTAAATTCAATTTTGCCTTTGATCGTAAGTGTATTGGTAGGATTGTTTTTTATTTCTGACTCTTGGTTTAGAAATTCATTTATCCTCTTTTGACTTGCGGCTGCCCTTTGCACTATTGAAGTTAACCAGCCAACAATGGCCACTGGCCAAGTAAGCATATTTACGTATAAAATAAATTCGGCAATTAGCCCTACTTCAATTTCGCCGGCCAAGTATTGTTTACCTCCTATATAAATGACCAAAATGTTACTAATACCTATTAAAAGTATCATTAATGGAAAAAACCATGCATTCACCTTAGCAAGACTTACACTTTTCTCTTTGCCTTCAATGGCAAGTTTAGTAAGGTCACTATTGGTCTGCGGCTCTAATGCGTAGGCTTTTATAACGGAAACTCCTGAAAAAATTTCTTGGGTAAAGGTAGATAAGGTAGAAAGGTATTGTTGTACAATGGTACTTCGCTTATGAATTACTTTACTTATTTGATAAATTAGGACCGAAAGAAAAGGTAATGGCAATAGTGTATATGCAGCTAAAGTGGGTGCTTTTATAAACATTAACGGTATCAGACAAGCAAACAATGTTAAGGTCTGTATGCCGTACATAATTGCTGGACCTGCATACATACGTACTTCATTAACATCTTCACTGATCCTGTTCATTAAATCGCCTGTTCTATTTTTCTTATAAAAATTGAGACTTAGCTTTTGGTAATGGTCAAAAATTTCGTTTTTAAGATCATACTCAATATATCTAGAAATGTTAATGATCAATTGGCGCATTAAAAAAGTGAAGAAACCAGATAGTATTGCAGCACCTACAATAATTAGGATATATTCCATTAATAGTTCTTGTGCGGTAGATTTTTCAATTTCCGTTTTAATATACTGTTCAACTACCGTAATAGAGTTGTTCACGTAAGAAGGCATGATCAATTGAAAAAGCCTGGCTATAATGGTTATGATTATCCCTAGAAAAAGCTTAAACCAGTATTTTTTAAAGTATTTATTTAGGTGTTTAAGTTCTTTCATACAATTCTAAAAAAAGAAGATTATCGTTTTCTTTGACCAAAGATAGTTTTTTGACCTAAAACCATATGTTATAAATAAGCTAAGATAAATACGATTGCTGTTGTGACCCTTTAAATAGATACTTACCTTTGCGGCTTTAAATATCAATTTATTAAAAAAGTTCTTTAAAATGCTTACAAGAAGGCACATTAGAGTTAAGGTAATGCAGAGCATATATGCGCTCGTTCAATCAAAAGATGATTCATTACAGAGACAAGAGAAGTTTTTAAAAGTAAGCATAGAGAATACCTATACGCTCTACTTGTTATGGTTAAGCCTTTTTGTAGAAATACAAAAAAGGGCGGCAGAACAAATTTCTCTTTCCGCAAAAAAATATATTAGTGACGGTAAGCAGGAATTTCCAAATCCTAAGAAGTTTGTTCAGAACAGATTATTGGTGCAAATTCTTGAGAACAAAACACTTGAGGAAGAAATTTCAAATAGGAAATTAGATAATTGGTACCTTAATGAAGAGTACGTTAAGCTTATTTATAAAGATATTATAGAGAGCGAAACGTATAAGGAATACATGTCTACACCGGAAAGCGATTATGCTGCGGACAAAGAATTGATATTGACCTTGTTCAAAAATATCATTGCCCCCAACGAAAAAATTTATGATTACTTCGAAGATGATAAGTTAACTTGGGTAGATGACATTCCTATTGTTAATACGTTTTTGTTAAAACACTTGAAGAAGGTAAAACAAGTTCATCCTGATTCATACTTTTTACCGAGTCTTTTAAAGGATGATGAAGACATGACCTACGCTATGCAGTTATTGTCTAGAACGTTGTTGAAAAATGATGCACTGGAAAAAGAGATCGATGGTAAAACACCAAACTGGGATAAAGATCGTATTGCAGGCATAGATAGCATACTTCTGAAAATGGCAATTTGTGAATTGTTACATTTCCCTTCAATACCAGAAAGAGTAACCATTAATGAGTATTTGGAGATTGCCAAAGAATACTCGACTCCAAAAAGTAGCATTTTCATAAACGGAATACTAGATAAGCTTACTAAAGAATACAAATCTGAAGGAAAGCTTAACAAAATGGGTAGGGGGCTATTATAAAAATATTTTATAATTTTACAGTTAATTGATAAATCTAATATAGTATGAAAAAAATAGTTCTAATTGTTGGTCTTGTATCAATGGTAGCTTTTACTTCTTGCAAAGACAATGCTTCAAGTAAAATTAAAACAGATAATGTAGCGGAAGCGGCGGTAAGAGATGAAGCAGCTAAAGCGGTACCGGTAATGTCTTTTGAGAAATCAGAGCATGATTTTGGTACAATTGAACAAGGTGCGGCACAGGAAACAGTTTTTAAATTTACTAATACAGGTAACGCTCCATTAATTATCACAGATGCTAAAAGTAGCTGTGGTTGTACAGTTCCTAATCCTCCAAAAGAGCCAATTGCTCCAGGTGAATCAGGTGAATTAAAAGTGAACTTTAACGGATCTGGTCAAAACCAGGTTACTAAAACTATTACCGTTACGGCTAACACAGAAAAAGGTTCTGAGCTTTTGAGAATAAAGGCCTTTGTTAATCCAAAAGGAGCAGCTCCATTAGGACCTGTTAAATAATTATAAATTACAGATATACCAAAGATGGGTGATATAGGGCAGTTTCTTCCGATGATTTTGATTTTTGTGGTCGCATATTTTTTTATGATCAGACCTCAAATGAAAAGACAAAAGGATGAAAAGAAATTTTCGGCAGAGTTAAAACGTGGTGATCGTGTTATTACCAAAAGCGGCCTGCACGGAAAAGTAGTGGATTTAAATGATAAGGACTTCTCTTGTGTTTTGGAAACAATGGCCGGAAAGTTAAAATTTGATAGGTCTGCCATATCCATGGAAATGAGCAATAAATTAAATGCTCCAGAAAAAAAATAATAATTTCTGAATTCATATAAAAAACACCGATGGAAACATCGGTGTTTTTTTTGCCTAAATGTGGTATATTTAATTACACTTAAAACAACAACAACATGCTACACAACAGAAGAAATTTTATTAGAAAAGGGACCGCGGGATTGGTAATGACAGGAGCATCATTTATGTTCCCTATGGAGATGTTATCAATGATGCGTAAGAAGGTGGGCGCCAACGACACTATCAATGTTGGTTTGGTAGGCTGTAAGGGTATGGGTTTCTCTGATTTAAGCTCTTTTCTGAAAATGAGTGATATTAATGTCATAGCATTGTGTGATGTAGATGAAAATGTATTAAGGGAAAGAACAGCTGATCTTGAAAAGGCGGGAATCAAAAAACCAAAATGGTATAGTGATTATAGAAAGTTATATGAGAATAAAGATATAGATGTCGTTATTATTGGTACGCCTGATCATTGGCATTGCCTACAGTTAACAGATGCATTACAAGCGGGTAAAGATGTGTATTGTGAGAAGCCAATTGCTAATTCTGTTGAAGAAGCCAATATTATGTTGGACTTTGTGGAGTCTAGGGATAGAATGGTGCAAATAGGCCAATGGCAGCGTAGTCAACCACATTTTGTAGATGCCATTAAATATGTGCATTCTGGTGCGTTAGGAGAAATACGCTTGGCAAAAGCATGGGCATACCAAGGTTGGATGAAACCTGTTCCCGTAGTAGCCGATGCTCCAGTTCCTAAAGGGGTAGATTATAAAATGTGGTTGGGTCCAGCTCCCGATAGGGCTTTTAATAAAAATAGATTTCATTTCGATTTTAGGTGGTTTTGGGATTATGCCGGTGGTTTAATGACAGATTGGGGCGTACACCTTATGGATTATGCGTTGTATGGTATGAAAGCCGGTACACCAAAATCTGTGATGGCCTTGGGCGGTAAATTTGCTTATCCCAATGATGCCTCTGAAACTCCAGATACTTTACAAACGGTATATGAATATGATGGTTTCTCTATTCTTTGGGAGCATGCCACGGGCATTGATGGTGGTAACTATGGTAGAAATCATGGAATAGCCTTTATAGGTAATAATGGTACCCTGGTTGTTGATAGAGGTGGCTGGGAAGTAATACCGGAAACTGAATTTCAGGGCTGGGGTAAAGATGGTATTCCTAAGCTAGAAGCGGTTTCACATACCAAAGGTGAATTCAATGGGTTGGATCTGCATACCCAGAATTTCATAGAAGCGGTAAAAAGTAGGGATAACGCTAAACTAAATGCACCAATTAAAGTGGGTTATGATGCCGCTTTGGTTTCACATATGGGTAATGTGGCCTTTAAAACCGGTAATAGAATTTACTGGGATCCAATGGCCGGTAAATTTAAAAATGAAGAAGCAAACCAGTTTTTAAAGGCTAACTATCATAATGGTTGGAACCTACCTAAATTATAAAAAAAACTATCTACGGTATTTATCATTAAGGCCTAAACCATTTAATATCAACGGAACTATCTTTTCTAATCTAGATAGTTTCGTTTTTTCTTGTTTTGCAGTTGAAATATATTCGGCGTAATCCTTTTGTTTGGAATAGGTTAATTTGTTAAAGGCAGTCTTTAAATCATCATTATGTTCAATGGCAATAGCTAGGTGGGTAGGAATTACAATTTTTGTTTTGGGCTTTCTTTCCACTTTTAATGCCAGTCCCTTTTTTTGATTTACTATAGCTTCTTGAATGTACGCTGTTATAACGTTATGATCAATTTCAGACGTAGAAGAAAACTTCCAATGCCGCATGGCCTTGGTTTTTCCTTCTTGCGCATTTTCCAATACTTTGTGTGAGTCCTTTAAAAACACGCCGTTAAAGAACCATATACCAAAATGCGACTTAAATTTACAAATGGCAATAACATTTTTGTCTTGTGTTGTATACGTAGGGAAGCTCCACTTATATGTTTCTTTCAATTTACAAGCTAAAGCAAGCTTTCTTAAAATAGCTACACCAGTTTTATATTGGTGTTCTTCATTGTAGAAATTATCTATTTTTTCTTGCCTGTCCATACTGTTATTGATTTGCTGTTAATTGGCAAATACGTACAATGACTTCCACAGCTTTTTGCATGCTTTCTACGGGTACGTACTCATATTTTCCATGGAAGTTATGTCCGCCAGCAAAAATGTTAGGGCATGGTAAGCCCATGTAGCTTAGTTGTGAACCATCTGTACCGCCCCTAATTGGTTTAATTATAGGTTTTATGCCTATATCATCCATAGCTTTTTTCGCGGTTTCTACAATATGAAAAACAGGCTCTACCTTTTCTTTCATATTAAAATATTGATCCTTCAATTCTAGTTCAATACAATTATCATATTCATTGTTATACCTTTTAACAATATCTTGTACTAACTGCTTACGCTCATTAAATCGCTTTAGATCATGGTCTCTAATGATAAGCTCTACAGTTGCATGCTCAATTTCACCGTTTATTTGATGTAAATGGAAAAAGCCATCTCTGCCGTCTGTTTCTTGTGGTATTTCATGTTTTGGAAATTCACTTATAATATAATTTGCAATGAGTAGGGCATTAACCATTTTTCCTTTTGCGTAGCCAGGGTGAACACTTTTGCCACTAACGTTAATTTTAGCACCAGCAGCATTAAAGTTTTCATACTCCAATTCGCCAATTTGGCTTCCATCCATTGTATAGGCCCATTCTGCACCAAATTTTTCAACATCGAATTTGTGTGCGCCTCTACCTATTTCTTCATCTGGAGTAAATCCTATTCTAATTGGGCCGTGTTTAATATCCGGATTGTTTATCAAATACTCCATTGCGGTAACTATTTCAGTAATACCTGCTTTATCATCTGCACCTAAAAGTGTAGTGCCATCTGTGGTAATAATGGTTTGCCCTATGTATTGTAAGAGATCATCAAAATATGATGAAGAGAGCACAATATCTTTTTCCTTATTTAAGATAATATCCTTTCCGTCATAATTTTCAATTACCTGTGGCTTTACATTGGTGCCAGAAAAGTCTGGTGATGTGTCAAAATGCGCAATAAAACCTATGGTAGGTACCTGGTGGTCTACATTAGATGGCAGGGTTGCCATAATATATGCATTGTCATCAATTGTGACATCGGTTAATCCTATTGCACGTAACTCATCAACTAATTTGTTTGCTAGATTCCATTGTTTTTTTGTGCTTGGTGTGGTATTAGATGAAGCATCGCTTTGCGTATCTATAGTGACATAGCTAATAAAACGGTCAATTATATGCTGCATTGTAAAAGGGTTTTATCAAAAATAAGCTTATAAATTGTAAATTGGTAAACGTTAGATTCTATAGTGGTAATCATGAAAAGATTTAGGTATATAATATGGTCCGTAATTATTTTGATAAGTGCTAGGGTACATTCACAGGCAGATTGCGTTTTAGGGGTTGGTGTTACCAATGATTCAATTATTTCTGAAATATTTCAGTTAAACGAAATGCAACATGAAAAACTGGTAAGTTTTAGTGCAGAATTAAAGTATAGAAACGATGTTTTGAATAATGAATTACAAAATGTTAAAGAGAGGCATCCACAAAGTAGCGAAACAGAATTAAGACAGCTTGCAGATAAATATAAAAGTGTAATGGATAGCATGGGTAGGGTACAGGCTATGATAGATAAACGGATGTTGACATTGTTCAACTCCAAACAATATGAATTGTACCAATCTTTGTGTAAACAGGCATACCGTTCACCTTATGTAGTTGTTCCAACGGTATATTCCGATAGCATTGTTGACAAAAACTGATAAACTATTACTTAACTTTCTCATTTACAGTTTGTATTTTTGCGGCTTCTAAAATATATACATGTACAGGCTTTTTATTAGACCTCTTTTGTTTCTGTTAGACCCAGAAAAAGTTCATTACCTTAGTTTTTCAAGCATTAAGTTTTTTTCTAAAATCGGCTTATCGGGCGTAATAAAATCCATGTTCGCGGTAGAGGACAATCGTTTGGAGCGTGAACTGTTTGGATTGAAATTTAAGAACCCAGTGGGGTTGGCGGCAGGTTTTGATAAAAATGCGGTGCTTTATAATGAATTATCGGATTTTGGATTTGGCTTTATAGAAATAGGTACATTGACTCCTAAACCACAAGAAGGAAATCCTAAAAAAAGATTATTTCGATTAAAGGCGGATAAAGCAATTATCAACAGAATGGGATTTAATAACCATGGTGTTTTTGAAGCGGTCGAAAATTTAAAGAAAAACCATAAAGTTCTTATAGGTGGTAATATTGGTAAAAATAAGGTGACACCCAATAATGAGGCTATAAAGGATTATCTCATTTGTTTTGATGCCCTTTTTGACCATGTAGACTATTTCGTAGTTAACGTGAGCTCTCCCAATACACCTGGTTTACGGGAATTACAAGATAAAGAGCCATTAACGGCTTTGCTCAATGAATTGCAATTGGAGAACGCTAGGCAAAGTAAACGTAAAGATGTTGCACGTAAACCAATTCTATTAAAGATAGCGCCAGATTTAACTGATAGCCAATTGCTGGATATTATTGATATTGTGAGTGATACTAGTATTAATGGTGTTATTGCAACTAACACTACCATTTCTAGGGAAAATTTAAAATCTCATGCGTTAATAACGGAAGAAGCTGGCGGACTCAGTGGTGCGCCTTTGAAAGATAGAAGTACAGAGGTAATTCGTTTTCTTGCAGAAAAAAGCAACAAAGCATTTCCTATTATCGGTGTAGGTGGTATACATTCAGCAGATGACGCTATAGAAAAATTAGATGCAGGTGCAGATTTAATTCAATTGTGGACTGGTTTTGTCTATGAAGGACCTGCTTTGGTAAAATCTATAAATGAGGCAATTTTAGAAAGGGTGTAATAAACTCTTGAAAAAAGAAAAGCCCTTGTACATTGTGTGCAAGGGCTTTTCTTTTTTAGCATTGGTTGTATGTTATTTTGTCCAATAATCAAGTACAAAGACATCATCTAAATATGGGGTCAGTATTGCTCCAAAAGCTTTATGGTCTGGGTGGGGCAAATAAATAGCACGATCTTCTTCACTTTTGAAAGTTAGGAAAAATGCATGCGTAAACCCTTTGTTTAATCCCTCTGGACTGTTGTTGAGTCCCCATTCGTAACCTTTGATCTGTTCAATTTTTAAAGGTAGGGCGCTAAAAGCATCTTCTACCTTTTTTATCTGTTCAGCGGTAGTGCCTTCTTTGAATTTGAAGAATACGGCATGTCTTAAAAGGCTGTCATTTTTAATCATGGTGTTGGTTATATTGTTTTCTTCGGTAACGGCATATGTATTAAATGCCAATGTAAAACAAACTAGTAATAGAAGTACTTTAATTTTCATAGTATTTTATTTTAAAACAAGTTATTAAAAATAGCTGTAAATAATGGTAATTTGTATTTTCATATCAACCAAGGCACTATTATATTGAACTACGAAATTTTAATGGCCTTTTCTGTGGCTACTTTTTTTTTGGCTTTATCACCAGGACCGGATAATATATTTGTTTTAATACAGAGTATTAGTAATGGTAAAAAATATGGTTTGGCAGTTGTTGCAGGTTTAATGACAGGCTGTTTGGTACATGCTACGCTGTTGGCATTTGGGGTATCGGCAATTATTAAGAATAGCACCACTCTTTTTACAATAATTAAATTTTTTGGGGCGGCTTACTTAGTCTACTTGGCTATTATGGTCTATAAAGGCGGTGATGTTATTTCTATTGCCGGAGAAGAAAAAAAGAAAAGTAAGCTATCATTATTCAAACAGGGTTTTATAATGAACGTTCTAAACCCAAAAGTGACCATTTTTTTTCTTGCCTTTTTTCCAGGTTTTCTCTTTTCGGATAGTTTAAATAACGTAATTCAGTTTTATACACTGGGTGTTCTTTTTATTTTGGTTTCATCTTTTGTGTTTGGCGCTATAGCCATTTTGGCTGGTCAAATATCTAGCTTCTTAACTAACAATAAGCGTACAGGGTTTGTTTTAAAATGGATTCAGATAATTGTTTTTATGGGTATTGCGATTTATTTAGTTTTAGGTTAGTTTTATTAAAATATTAATAGGATTTACTTATTTAGAGTTCGTATTTTTACATAATGTTTAATTCAAAGATCAAAATAGTAGAATGCCCTAGAGATGCTATGCAGGGTATTAAGAAGTTCATACCTACCGATGAAAAGGTGAGGTATTTACAATCTTTACTAGGTTGTGGTTTTGATACGTTGGATTTTGGGAGTTTTGTTTCGCCAAAGGCAATTCCACAAATGGTGGACACTGCAGAGGTTTTGTCTAAATTGGATTTGTCGAAAACAAAATCTAAGTTACTTTCCATAGTAGCAAATGTTCGTGGTGCGGAAGACGCTGTTACGCATGCTGAAGTTGATTATTTGGGCTTTCCTTTTTCTATCTCCGAGAATTTTCAAATGAGAAATACCCATAAGACCATTGCTCAATCTGTAGAAACGTTACAAGAGATATTTAATATTGCCGATGCGGCGAATAAGGAAGTGGTAACGTACATATCCATGGGTTTTGGTAACCCTTATGGTGATCCTTGGAATGTTGAAATAGTTGGTGAATGGACCGAAAGACTGGCGAAAATGGGAGCCAAAATATTATCGTTGTCAGATACCGTGGGGTCATCTGATCCAGAAACTATTTCTTATTTGTTTTCCAACTTAATCCCAAAATACCCAAATATTGAGTTTGGTGCGCACTTGCATACCACACCCACAAAATGGCATGAAAAAGTTGCCGCGGCATATGAATCTGGCTGTAAACGGTTTGATGGTGCTATCCAAGGTTTTGGTGGCTGTCCTATGGCCAAAGATGATTTAACCGGTAACATGCCTACTGAGAAAATGTTATCGTATTTTACTTCGCAAAAAGTTTTTACCGGCGTTAATGCCATGACTTTTGAAGCGGCATATAACAAAGCTACCGAGCTTTTTTCCCAATATCACTAATTACTCGTTGTATTTCTTCTGGCTACATTATTAAAAAGTTAAATTTATTTAGATTTAATATAGATAAGGTTGTGTAATGTTAAAACATGTTATAGTTTTGCGCATTATTTAAAATAAGTCTTAATAAAAGAGAAATGAAAAAGAACCTATTATTGTTATCGTCTATTGCTAGTTTATTATTTATTTCATGTAGTTCCGATGATGACGGATTAGAATTGTCAGAATGTGTTGATGGTGATTGTGACCCTATTGAATCTAGAATAGATAATCCAGATTCTTATACATTTACAAGGGATAATGAAAGTACTGTTAGCTTTGGTGGTCAGACTACGAGATTAAAAATGGGTGACGAAATTTTGAGCGCATTTACAGATGTAACTTCAACATCCGAGCAAATATTAAGTATGTATGCCCATGAAGAAGGCGCTAACGATTTTGAAGATGCAGATTTAAATGCATCTGATAAAAGTGTAAGAAGTAAAACAGCTGCCTCTGCAGATTTCTTTGCAACTAATGCTACCGATCAAGCTGTGATCAGAGCGGATTTTGATGGTTGGATCTCTGCTCAAGTAGATGAGGTATTCCCAAACTGGGAGGTTGCAGCAGCAGCAGGTACGGCAGGGCAAATAGCAGACGGTTCTTCTACTAGATATATTAATGCGCAAGGGTTGGAATATAACCAAGCTTTTAATAAAGGTTTAATTGGAGCGCTTACCATAGATCAAGTTGTAAATAACTACTTAAGTACTGCCGTTTTGGATGAAGGTGATAACGTTGCTGATAATGATGCTAATGTAGTAGTTGAAGGTGAAGTTTATACCAATATGGAACATAAGTGGGATGAGGCTTACGGTTACGTGTATGGTTTAAATGCAGATGCCGCAAATCCTAATGATGATTTAGGTGCAGATAGCTTTTTAAATAAATATATTGGGAGAGTAGAAGGAGATGACGATTTTGCGGGCATTGCCGATGAAATTTTTCAAGCATTTAAATTAGGTAGGGCTGCAATTGTTGCTAAGCAATATGATGTTAGAGATGCACAAGCCGAAATAATTAGGGAGAAACTTTCTGAAGTTATCGGTATTAGAGCTGTGTACTATTTACAACAAGGTAAAAATAGTTTAGATCAAGAAGCACCTGATCATGGTGGGGCTTTTCATGATTTATCTGAAGGTTACGGTTTTGTATACAGTCTTCAGTTTACAAGAAAAACCAATTCTAGTGAACCTTATTTTACAAAGGAGGAAGTTGATGCGTTTCTTGTAGATTTAATGGATGACGGAGAAAACGGACTTTGGGATGTGGAAGCAACTACATTAGATGCTATTTCTGCTGACATTGCGGCTAAGTTTAATTTTACCTTAGAGCAGGCTGCGGAATAATTTGGTCTAAAGTCGATAAAAAAAGCAATTCAATCTTATTTAGAATGAATTGCTTTTTTTATTTTTGCATTTAATTAGAATAAATAAAAATAATAGATGAAAAAGATTATTGGGATTCTTTGTGTTCTGGCCTTAGTATGGGCATGTTCCAATGATAGTGAAACCGATGATAGCGTAATTGTTGATCCGGTAGAGGAGGTTTCTTTTGAGCGCAGTACCATGTTGGTCAATTGGGCAGATAATATTATTATCCCTTCATATCAAGCTTTTACTGCGGATATGGATGATTTATTGAATACATTCAATACGTTTAAAGCAGATGTCAATGAAGGTAATTTAATTGCTTTGCGTGCATCATGGTTGAACGCATACAAATCTTGGCAACATGTAGAGATGTTTGAAATTGGTCCTGCCGAATCTGTAGGGTTTCAATTGAACATGAATATATATCCAACGGATAATGAGAAGATTGATGGATTTATTGTCAATGGAAGTTATGACTTGTCCTTATCCTCTAACAGAAGCGCTAAAGGATTTCCTGCTTTAGATTACTTATTGAACGGCTTGGGTGATACCGATGCGGATATACTTGCTTTCTATAATGGAGACAACAAAGAGGCTTACCTACAATATACCGAAGATGTTTTGATGGATATGCAGTCTTTGACAGAAACAGTGGTATCTGATTGGACAAATGGTTACAGGGATACATTTGTTGCCAATGACGGAGCATCATCTACGGCATCTGTTGATCGTATGGTAAACGACTATATTTTTTATTATGAGAAGTATTTAAGAGCTGGTAAAATGGGAATTCCTTTAGGGGTTTTTTCCGGTAGTACCTTACCTAGAAATGTTGAGGCTTATTATGAAGCTACTATTTCTAACGATTTGTTTTTAGAAGGTTTATCTGCTGTTCAAGACTTTTTTAATGGTAATCATTTTAATTCAAGTACTCAAGGTGAAAGTTTGGCATCTTATCTGGATGCATTGAACACGCTAAAAAATGGAGAGGATTTGTCTACGTTGATCAATGATCAATTTAATACGGCAAAAAATATGGTGCTTGATCTTTCTGCGTTTAGAGCTGAAATAGAGAACAGCAATCCGCCAACCTCCATGTTATTGGCTTATGATGAAGTACAAAAGGCCGTACCTATGTTAAAGGTAGATATGGTTTCAGCAATGAGTATTAGTATTGATTTTGTTGATGCTGATGGTGATTAATGGAATCGCTAATAGCTAAATATATAAAAGCTCCTATAGAGACCGCCCCTTTGGCGGTCTTTCGTATTTTATTTGGTCTAATGATGCTTTTTAGTATTGTTAGGTTTTGGAGCTATGGCTGGATCGATAAACTTTATATTAAACCACAATACTTCTTTTCTTATTACGGGTTTGAATGGGTAAAACCATTAGGTGTTTATACCTATCTTATTTTTGTGATTTGTGGCTTGGCGGCAGTTTTAGTGGCTCTTGGTTATCGCTATAAATTAAGTATTATCATTTTCTTTTTGAGCTTTACGTATATAGAGCTAATGGATAAAACAACATACTTAAACCATTATTACTTTATTAGTATTCTGAGCTTCTTAATGATATTTTTGCCAGCTAACGCAAACTATTCCCTAGATGCTTATTTAAACCCCAAAAAGTGCTTTCAATATGTTCCCAGCTGGACAGTCAATAGTATTAAGTTGCTTTTAGGTATTGTTTATTTCTATGCCGGACTGGCGAAATTAAATTCAGATTGGTTGTTGAACGCTATGCCCCTAAAAATCTGGTTGCCCGCCAAGTTCGATACCCCTTTTATAGGAAGTTTTTTGGGAGAAGAATGGGTACAATTTCTATTTAGCTGGTCTGGCGCAATTTACGATCTATCTATCCCTTTTTTACTGCTATATAAGAGAACTAGACCATATGCATTTGTAATGGTGGTCATTTTTCACGTACTAACTAGGGTATTGTTCCCTATTGGTATGTTCCCATATGTTATGATCGTTTCTGCTTTAATATTTTTTGATGCAAAAGTCCATCTTAAGATATTGAGGCTTTTATTTAAAGTATTCAAAATAAACGGTGCTAGATTCAATAATCAAACAGTTTTTAATGAACGGTCATCATTTAAGCTTAGGTTGAAGCATATGGTAGTTGTTCTATTTTTTATGCTTCAACTGGCCATACCTTTTAGGTATCTATTTTATCCGGGAGAATTATTTTGGACAGAAGAAGGCTACCGTTTTTCATGGCGTGTTATGCTAATGGAAAAATCTGGCTACGCCCAATTTAAAATTGTGGACCAAGAATCTGGTCGGTGGTTTTATGTAGATAACACTGATTTTATTACTCCGTTTCAAGAAAAACAAATGGCATTTCAGCCAGATTTTATATTGGAATACGCGCATTTTCTAAAAAACCATTTTGAGAAAGATGGCCATAAGAATGTGCAGGTATTCGTAAATTGCCAAGTTAGTCTCAATGGGAGGTTAAGTACAGAGTTTATTGATCCTACCATAGATTTGGCAAAACAAAAAGAGTCTTTTTTACATAAGCATTGGATAACACCATTTAAAGATGAAATTAAAGGAATTTAGTTATTTACTTTTATTATTAGTATCATTTCCGGTATTTGGTCAACTCACTATTTCTGGTCAAGTAACAGATGTAGAAGGGAACCCTGTTCCAGATGCTGAAATGTATATCAAAGAATTGGAACGCTTGGAAATCACCAATAATGAAGGTGCGTTTTTAATAGAGAACTTAACAGCAGGAACCTATACTATTGTAGTTTTCGCTTACGAGTTTGAAATTATAGAACAAGATGTAACTATCAATGGCAATACCGAATTCAACCCTGTCATGAATCCTTTGAAAGTCCAGAACTTATCAGAGGTGGTAATAACCCAAAAACGCCAAGAAATTTTTGCCCTAAAACAGTTGAAGAAAGTAGATGGTACTGCCATATACGCCGGTAAAAAAAATGAGGTTGTTTTATTAGACGGTATTACGGGTAATCTGGCGGCCAATAATCCCAGACAAATTTATAGTCAAGTCGTAGGTTTAAATATATACGATAATGGAGATGCAGGGTTACAACTGAATATTGGTGGTAGAGGTCTTGATCCCAATAGAACAGCAAATTTTAATACAAGACAGAACGGCTATGATATTAGTGCAGATGTTTTAGGGTACCCAGAAAGTTATTATACACCACCGGCAGAAGCTTTAGAAGAAATTCAAGTGGTTAGGGGGGCAGCTTCTTTACAGTATGGAACGCAATTTGGCGGCTTGGTAAATTTTAAGTTTAAGCAGCCAAATTCCAGTAAGAAAATAGAGTGGACCAGTAGACAGACTTTAGGGTCTTACAATCTAAAAACATCGTTTAATAGCTTAAGTGGTACAGTTGGTAAGTTCAGTTATTACACCTATTTCAATTATAAGGAGGGAAATAGTTTTAGACCAAATTCAGATTATAATAGTAGAAATTATTTTGCGCATGTGGGCTATCAATTTACGGACAAAACCAAGATAACTGTAGAAACCACCTTTTTAAATTATTTGGCCAAACAACCTGGCGGTCTTACAGATGCTCAATTTATTGAGGACCCAACGTTTAGTAATAGGGAAAGAAACTGGTTTGATGTAGATTGGAAATTATTTTCAGTTCGTCTAGACCATAAATTCTCTTCAAAAACGGATTTTAGTTTAAATGTTTTTGGATTGGATGCTTCTAGAAGTGCACTTGGTTTTCGAACTAACAGAGTATCACAACCAGATGACCCTGAAGAGCCAAGGGAATTGTTGATCGATAATTTTCAAAACTGGGGTGCAGAGGCAAGATTGTTAACACGATATAAGTTAGGTGATACTGAATCTGCTTTATTGATCGGGTCAAAAATCTATAGGACGGATAATGATCAAAGGCAAGGTCCGGGGACATCGGCGGCGAATGCAGATTTTAACTTTGCAGAAGATGAGTTTCCCAATTATGAAAGACAATCTCAATTTAATTTTCCCAACTCTAATTTGGCTTTTTTTGGAGAAAATATCTTTAATATAAGTCCTAAATTAACTTTAACACCTGGTTTTAGGTTAGAGCATATTAAAACGGAAAGTATTGGTAGTTATAAGAATATTGTACTTGATTTGGCTGGTAATCCACTCTTAAATGAGGAAGTGGAAGATAACAGGGAATTTGATAGAACTTTCTTGTTATTAGGATTGGGTGCTACTTATAAATTGAATTCAAGTGTTGAGTTCTACGGCAATTTTTCTCAAAACTATAGGTCGGTAACATTTAGCGATATCAGGGTGGTCAACCCTTCTTTTCAAGTAGATGAAAATATCTCTGATGAAGATGGCTTTACGGCAGATATAGGTTTTCGAGGCAGACATAAAAATGTACTGTCTTATGACGTAAGTGCGTTCAGCTTGTTGTATGATAATAGATTAGGTGAGATTTTAAAAAGTGAAACACAAACCAATGCCTTGGGAGAAGAAGTAGAAACGGGTAGCATAGTTAGGTTCAGGGGTAATATTGGTACCGCTTTTATGTATGGTTTGGAAAGTTTTGCCAATTGGAGCGTAAAAGAAACTTTCTTTTCGGCTAGTGATAAGTTAAAACTGAATTATTTCATGAATTTGGCCATGACCAATTCTGAGTATTTGTCTTCGGAAGAAACCAATGTAGAAGGTAACAAAGTGGAATTTATACCAGATGTAAATTTAAAGACTGGTCTTAATTTTGGCTATGGCAATATATTGGGTAGTTTACAGTATACGTATTTGTCAAGTCAGTTTACAGATGCTACCAATGCTTTGCAAGATGTTAACGACAATCAACGTGGTATAGAAGGGGAAATTCCGGCGTATGATATTTTAGATTTTTCTCTATCATATGTCTATAAAAATTGGAAGTTGGAAACCGGTATAAATAATGTTTTGGACAATAGTTATTTTACTAGAAGGGCAACTGGATATCCGGGTCCGGGTATCATACCTTCAGAGCCTAGAACCTTTTATGCAACCTTACAATTTAAGCTATAATTCAATTAATGATTGACATGGGTCATCCATTTTTTATCGGACTAAAAGAGGCTCTGAATATGAAGTGATTGTTAAGGTATTGAGTAAGATAGATATCCCAACTTTATTCACTATATTTGCACGCAATTAAATCCTTAATTGCTATGCAAGCCCACCAAAACAAAATTCTAGGAGAAGGTCTAACATACGATGACGTATTATTAGTACCTGCTTATTCTGAAGTGCTTCCAAGAGAAGTAAGTATTCAGACAAAATTTACTCGAAACATTACGATCAATGTACCTATCATCTCTGCTGCGATGGATACGGTTACCGAATCTAGAATGGCAATTGCCATGGCTCAAGAAGGTGGTATTGGTGTTTTGCACAAGAATATGACTATTGAGCAACAAGCCATGAAGGTAAGAAAGGTTAAGAGAGCTGAGAGCGGTATGATCTTGGATCCTGTTACCTTGCCATTAGATTCTACGGTGAAAGATGCCAAGGCAAGTATGAAAGAGTTCAGCATAGGTGGTATTCCCATTGTGGATGCAGATGGAAAACTTTTGGGTATTGTTACCAATAGAGATTTACGTTTCGAAAAAAATAACGACAGACCAATTTCTGAGGTTATGACTTCAAAGAATTTGGTTACCGCAGATGAGGGTACCTCTTTATCCGAAGCGGAAGATATTTTGCAACAACATAAAATTGAAAAGTTACCTGTAGTTTCAAAAGATAATACCCTGTTAGGGTTAATTACTTTTAGGGATATTACAAAGTTGACTCAAAAACCAATCGCCAATAAAGATCAGTATGGTCGTTTACGTGTAGCTGCGGCATTAGGAGTTACTGGCGATGCTGTTGATAGGGCAGAAGCTTTGGTAAATGCAGGTGTAGATGCGGTCATTATAGATACGGCACACGGTCATACCAAGGGGGTGGTTGAAGTATTGAAAGCGGTAAAGAAGAAGTTTCCAAAGTTAGATGTTATTGTAGGTAATATAGCAACAGGTGAGGCTGCCAAGTATTTGGTTGAAGCCGGTGCAGATGCCGTAAAGGTAGGTATAGGACCAGGTTCTATTTGTACTACTAGGGTAGTTGCAGGTGTTGGTTTTCCTCAATTTTCAGCGGTATTAGAAGTATCTGCCGCTATTAAAGGTTCTGGAGTTCCGGTCATTGCTGACGGTGGTATCCGTTATACCGGTGATATTCCAAAGGCTATTGCTGCCGGTGCAGATACGGTGATGCTAGGATCGCTTTTAGCAGGTACCAAAGAATCCCCGGGTGAAACCATTATCTATGAAGGTAGAAAGTTCAAGTCTTACCGTGGTATGGGTTCTGTTGAAGCTATGAAACAAGGTAGTAAAGATCGATATTTTCAAGATGTGGAAGATGATATCAAAAAATTGGTACCGGAAGGTATTGTAGGTCGTGTACCTTATAAAGGAGAGCTTTATGAAAGTATACATCAATTTGTTGGCGGATTACGTGCAGGTATGGGATATTGTGGTGCAAAAGACATAGCAACATTACAGGACACGGGTAGATTCGTAAAAATTACGGCTAGTGGTATTAATGAAAGCCACCCACATGATGTAACCATTACTAAAGAGAGTCCTAACTATAGTAGATAGGGATTTCCAAGATATAAAAGCAAAAAAAAGAGGTCTATATGACCTCTTTTTTTTGCTTTTATATTTAGGCATTAGAAATTTCTAATTCTTTTCTAGAAGTTGAACTCTTCTTAAATCATCTGAGGCTTGCAGCACTTTTGATTTTAAGGAAGGTTTTAACTTTGGATTGGCATCTAAATAGGCTTGTAAAATTTCATATGCCTCTAAAGAAGTATAATTGCCAATGGTACTGCTTAGCCATCTCTTTGGAAAGAAAATATCGCCCGTTTTTTGAATTTCATCCAATAGATCAAGGCTGGTCCTTAAATATTGTAAAGATTCCTTTTGATGTAACGGATGGTTTAAGTTATTCATGGCATTTGTAACCCACGATTCTTTTGCTCTATTTTTTTCTTGTTTAAGCGATTCGAAAAATTCCTTTTTTGTTTCGAAATTATTCGAGATAGAAGGAAGTAGAAACTTAAATCTATTAAGTTTGTCGTTGTTGGTTATTGCTTCTTCTGCTGTTTTAAGGATTTGCTCATTTTTTGGATGATTGTATAAAGCTAGGTCCATAGCTAATTCAGTATAATCATCATCATTGAGCTTTAAATTTTTGATGGTTAGTTCTTTACTCCATATTTTGAATAAATTTTCTAAAGATGTATTGGTGTAACCCATGGATACATAGGTTGAATACAGTGTTTTTTTAATACTGGCAGGTAATTCTTCATGTAATTTTGACCATATATCATCAGTAATTTTATCTTGGTAAAAAGCACGTTGTTCTTCTGTAAGATACTTCCAAAAAACAGAAGTTGTATATCTGGAAATAAGATTAATGAGCAACTCATTTTTTTCGGTGTTCAGTCCTTTTGAAAATAGTTGTATAGCTGCGCTTGGATTAATTGTACCATTCAACATGTTTTCATAAACATTAATATAGGAATAGCCACGGGCAACTTGATTATCTAATGTAGGTATAAGGTCAAGATCTTTCTCTTGCAGTGGAAAAACACCATACCCTTCGGCATTTGAGTTGTAGACAATCGAAATTGGCTTGGGTAAGCCTATAGCTTCCTTTATTTGATATGTGGCATCGGTCATTTGTACGCTAAGGGTTTTAGAGCTGTCAGGATATATAAATAATATATCAAAAGCTTGTGACCATACATGTTCAGAACTGTCTTCTGCTGCTTGTGTTAGAGTGAATGAGGTTATCTTGTCTTTATCATCGTAGGTAATTTCATCGTTGAATATTGGTCTACTGGAATTATTTACCCAAATAGAACTCCAAGCTATAATATCTGTTGACGATTTTTTATCAAGAATTTCAATTAGTTCGCCCCATTCGGCATTTTTAAAAGCAAAGGTTTCTATATACTCCTGTATTCCTTCTTTAAAAGCTTCTTTGCCTAATACGGTTTCTAATTGGCGCATCATTATGGGGGCTTTATTATAGATGATGCTTCCGTACAGAGAGCCGGCGTTATTAAGATTATCTAATTTTTGCCGAATAGGATTTGTACCTAAAGTTCTATCCTCGCCATATGCATTTGGGTAATGGGTAATCATAAAAGCTAACTGATGGTCTATATTTGGTGAAGCGGGGTTCATTATTTTATCTGCCATGAAATTTGCAAACACTTCTTTCATCCATACATCATTAAACCAGTTCATTGTGACTAAATCTCCAAACCACATGTGAGATGTCTCATGGGCGATCAATTTGGCTCTGCTCAATTTTTTATTGGCTGTAGCACCTTCATCCAAGAATAATGAACTTTCTCTATATTGTATAGCTCCTACATGCTCCATACCTCCATATTGAAATCCTGGAATTGCGGCGTAATCCATTTTTTGAAAAGGAAAAGGGTATGAGGTGTAATCCTCTAAAAAGGATAATGACTGCTGATGTAAATCAAAAATGGAGTCTAGACTGTATTGAATTTTAGTGGTATCGGTTTCTCTATACAACATGGTCATTTCCATATTGTCAGGTTTCTTACTCATCGATTTAAATTTACCTGCTACGAACGAAAATAAATACGTGCTCATTTGATCTGATGTGTCAAATTTATGCTCAATATAATCACCCTTTGAGGTGCTATTGATTTCTTTTGTGCCACATAGAACCTGCCAATCTTTTGGCGCTGTTATATTTAAGGTATATCTAGCTTTAATATTGGGTTGATCAAAACATGGAAATAATGTTCTAGCGCGATCTGGAACTAGAAGGGTGTATAGATAATCTTCGTTTCTATTTAATGAAAGTTCACCTGCTATAAACGCAATGGTAACCGTGTTTTTACCAGTAATTAAATGCTCTTGGGGTAGTATAATGTGCTCCTGTTCGTGAAGAATTGTGGCATTTTTGCCGTTTATGGAAATGGATTTTATTTTTGAGGTTTCTTCTTTGAAGTCTAAAATTACCGGCTCTTGAAGTTGTTCTACGTTAAAATTTAATTCAAGTTGAGAAGGTATGGGCTCTTTTAGCTCAGCAGGAATGTTAAAACTTAAATTGTAATGAACATCTGAGATTTGAGAGGACCTATACATTGCCATCTCCTCAGGTACACCAGCTTTTAGAGTGGTTGTGGAATGTTGCTCATTTTTACATGAACAAAGTATAGATAGTACAAAACCAAGGTAAATAAGGGTTCTCATGAAATAGCGTTATATGTTGTTGTGAAAATACTTTAATGGAAAATGCTTTCCAATTTTTGAACAACGTATAACGCTAATTGAGAATTATTTTATTGAAAAATAGATTAAATACGTGTACTGTTTACACTAAAAGTAAAATTACTTTCCGGCTTGGCCGGCGTATGCTTTCCAATCCTTTTCTTTATAAATGTCATCACCAAAATAACGAGCTATTTCCATAAATGGTTCAGGTTTCTGATATCCTGGTACTGGTGAAAGCATATTCAATTCTTCATCCAAGAAAATAGTTGTTGGATAACTAAGACGACCCTGCATTAATGCAGCGGCAAACTCATGATATCCTTTTCTTCCAGATGGTACAAATTTGTACGTCTTACCTTTATATTCAATAGGTTCTTTTCCTTCCCCATCGAATTTTACCATATAGTAGTTTTCCTGCATGTATGCAGCAACTTCTGGGTTTTGAAAGGTGTCTTTGTCCATTTTTTTACACCATCCACACCAATCTGTATACACATCAATGAATACTTTCTTTGGGTTTTCTTCCGTAGCGGTCAGTTGGGCTGCTTCATCCCAAGTAATCCATTTAACATCTTGTGCATTACTAATGGTTACAACTAAGACAAGGGCTAAGAACAAAAATGATTTCATAGTATATAAAAAAGACGCTTTCATATTTTTTTATTGGATTAGTCCAACTATTATACCAAAGCTAACGTATTTATAATTGCTTTATTTCACTTTTGCCGTTTCTTTAACAGCGAACAAATCTTTTACATCTACTTGGTTTCTAATTAAATCATCAAAATTTTCCCTTTCTCGTATTAGAATTGCTTTGCCCTTGTGCCAAAGAACTTCTGGTGGTCTAAATCTAGAGTTATAGTTACTTGCCATAGTAAAGCAATATGCACCTGCATTTTTAAAGCATAGAATATCACCTTCAGTAATTTCATTTATTCTTTTGTTACTGGCAAAAGTATCTGTCTCACAAATATATCCTACGACAGAATAGTAGCGTTCCCTTCCCTTGGGGTTAGATATGTTTTTAATGGTATGTGTTGCACCATAAAGCATTGGTCTGATCAAGTGATTGAAACCGGAATCTATGCTTGCAAATACTGTTGAGGTAGTTTGTTTAACCACGTTTACTTTAGCAAGGAAAACACCTGCTTCACTCACCAAAAACTTGCCAGGCTCAAAGGCAAGGGTTAAATCTTTACCGTATTCTTTACAGAATTCATTAAAGCGTTTGCTTAATTTTTTACCAAGTTCTTCAACATTGGTCTCAATATCACCTTCTTTATAAGGTACTTTAAATCCGCTACCGAAATCAATGAAATCTAAATTTTTGAAATTTCGTGCGGTTTCAAATAGAATTTCAGAAGCATATAAGAATACGTCAATATCTAAAATGTCACTACCGGTATGCATGTGAATACCGTTAATATTCATTTTCGTTAATTCCACTATTCGAAGTAAATGCGGAATCTGATGGATACTGATACCGAACTTTGAATCTATGTGTCCAACAGAAATATTGGAATTACCACCTGCCATAACATGTGGGTTAATTCTAATACAAACAGGAATATTTGGATGTTTGCTACCAAACTGCTCTAAAATTGAAAGGTTGTCAATGTTTATTCTAACACCTAATTTTGCGGCTTCTTCTATCTCTTCTAGAGAAACTCCGTTTGGGGTAAATATGATGGATTCTGGTTTAAAACCAGCTAATAATCCTAGTTGTACTTCTTGTATAGATACAGTATCTAAGCCACTACCAAGACTGTTCATTAATCTTAATATAGTAATGTTAGATAGTGCTTTGGCGGCATAATTAAGCTTCAGTTTCTTTACTGAACCAAATGCCTTGGTCAATCTATTGAATTGTGAAACTATTTTTTCCGAGTCATAAACATACACCGGATCACCATAGGTTTTTGCAATCTGCAATAAATCCTCATTTCTCATACTATCTGTTTTTATGCGAATTTACTTTTCTAGATGTATAAGTACAAAAATAATAACATAAAAACATTAAAAATAACAAATTGTGATATTTACAACATTATATTGGTGTTATATCTTTTGGAGCAACGTAAAGACCTTTGTACTTTTAGCCATATGAAACTACCATTATTACCATTACAGTCCATTTTTTTTCCGGGAGAAACCGTTCCGCTACATATTTTTGAAGATCGCTATAAGCAATTGATCAATGATTGTAGAGATGAGGCTATTACATTTGGTATCCCCGTTTTTATTAATAACAAGATGGAATATGGCGTTGAAGTGCAGTTGGTTGAAGTTGTAAATACCTATGAAAGTGGTGAAATGGACGTGGTTTGTGTGGCTAGGCAAGTGTTTAGGTTATTGGCATTTGATAATATTATGGATGATAAACTTTACGCTGGTGGTATTGTTAAGCTTATAGAATACGATTACGTTGCCACAGATGAAAAAAAGCAGACCATTATAAATGGTATAAAGCAGTTATATGAAATTATGGAAGTACCTTATACACCTATTAATGTGCAAGAATTCAATAGCTTTACATTGGCCCATAAAATAGGATTGTCATTTGATCAGGAGTATCAATTACTGCAAATACCCACTGAAAATGATCGGCTAAATTTCATAGGCCTGCATTTAACATCTACCATTACGGTATTGTCAGAAGTTGAAAGAACAAGAAAAATAATAGAACTAAATGGTCATTTTAAGAATTTTGATCCTTTAGATTTTAAGGATATAGAGATGTAGTTGTCAATTTATACTGGGTTTTAATCACATTTTAAATAAATTATGAGCTTAAAGCCTCATTTATATAAGTAACCTTTCAATTAATCTCAACTATTTTTAGATTATTACCTACTGTTTCCTATTTTTGCTTAACAATTAAAATTCACCATATATATGAACCTTCACGAATATCAAGGAAAAGAGATATTAGCAAGTTTTGGGGTGCGCATCCAAAGAGGAATAGTTGCCCATAATGCAAAAGAGGCTGTTGAGGCTGCAAAGCAATTGACTGCTGAAACCGGAACTGGATGGCACGTTATTAAAGCACAAGTACACGCAGGTGGTCGTGGTAAAGGTGGTGGTGTAAAATTAGCCAAAAACCTTAAAGAGGTAGAAGAGATAGCAAACCAGATCATTGGTATGAACTTGATTACTCCGCAAACTTCTGCAGAAGGTAAAAAAGTACATCAAGTATTGGTTGCTGAAGATGTCTATTACCCAGGCGAGAGTGAAACTAGCGAGTTCTATATGTCAGTTTTATTAAATAGAGCTACTGGTAAGAATATGATTATGTATTCTACCGAAGGAGGTATGGATATTGAAGAGGTTGCAGAAAGTACTCCACATTTAATATTTACAGAGGAAATTGATCCAGCAACGGGTCTTTTAGGATTTCAAGCAAGGAAAATTGCTTTTAACCTAGGTTTGTCCGGTACTGCTTTCAAGGAAATGACAAAATTTGTTGCTTCTTTATATAAGGCATATGTTGAAAGTGATTCTAGCATGTTCGAGATCAATCCAGTATTAAAGACATCGGATGATTTGATCATGGCTGTTGATGCTAAAGTTTCTATTGATGATAACGCTCTATACCGTAGAAAGCAATATGCGGAAATGCGCGATCTTAGAGAAGAGAATCCTATTGAAGTAGAAGCAAGAGAAGTAGGACTAAACTATGTTGACCTTGACGGTAATGTTGGTTGTATGGTAAACGGTGCAGGTCTTGCGATGGCTACAATGGATTTGATTAAAATGGCAGGTGGAGAGCCGGCTAACTTTTTAGATGTTGGTGGTACTGCTGATGCTAAAAGAGTGGAAGAAGCTTTTAGAATTATTTTAAAAGATCCTAATGTAAAAGCAATTCTTATCAACATATTTGGTGGTATCGTTCGTTGTGATCGTGTGGCTCAAGGTGTTGTAGATGCATACAAGAATATGGGTGATGCCATGCAAGTGCCAATTATTGTAAGATTACAAGGTACAAATGCTGAATTGGCAAAAGAAATTATTGATAACTCAGGGTTGGCGGTAGAATCTGCTGTACAATTCCAAGAAGCTGCAGATAAGGTAAAAGCTGTATTGGCTTAAAGTAACTTATTTATAAGTTTCAAAAGACCATTCAAAATGAATGGTCTTTTTTTTTGTTTCAAGTTTTGTAGATGAACTACTGCTTTTATACTTATTGTCTTTACAGTTTTAATTTATTGTAATCAATAAAGGACTAAATCTGTAGTTTAGGTTATTGGAATGAAATAATAGTTAAGACTCTAATTACTTGTTTTTTCATTGGTTTGAATTTCTAATTTTGGGGTGTAATTATGAAATTAGTATTAAAGAGATGTTAAAAGTGGGTTTAATTGTAACATTATCATTTTATCATCGTCTTTTTAGTAATTCATCATCAATCAATTATTAATCAAGCTTCAGGAAATCTGAAGTAAAAAACAAAAAGTCATGAGAAAATTAAGTTTAGTAGTCGTAGCTGCAATGCTACTTGCAACAGGTAATGTATTAGCTAATGATGTAGTAAATGAAAACCCTACAAAAAAATTATCTGTACAGATTTCAGAAATGCTATCGGAAAACGATTTTTCTGTTGAGCATGACGATTTAACAGCCCAGGTTCGATTTACATTGAATGCAGACGGGGAAATCGTTGTGTTATCTGTACATACAGAATTTGACAAAATGGAAGGTTTTGTCAAAGCTAGATTAAACTATCAAAAAGTTAATTTGGCAAATGTAGAGGAAGGTAAAGTATACACTATTCCTGTGCGTATTCAGGCATAACCTTTAGGGGTATTGCTTTAAAAAGATCTTGATATACAGAGGTGTATCAAGATCTTTTTTTGTTTTTATATTTTACATTGCTAATTGCGGTATCTACCTTTTTCATTTGCTTGGATTTGAAATCCCTTTTCTCGGTATTCTTTGTAGCAGGTTTTGATGTTGCGGTCGCCATACCTAGTAAAACCTCACCAGGAATCTTAGGGTTGTCTTTAGTGCCACGTAAATGAATAACCAATCCATTTAAAAAATTACGTAACACTTGATCGCCACACTCCATGTAATTAGGGTGATCTTCTTTTCTAAAGAAAGCACCTAATTCGCTTTTAGAAATTTTAAAGTCTACTAGTTGTAAAATTTCAACAATATCGTCATCTCTGAATTTTAAGGCAACTCTTAGTTTTTTAAAAATATCATTATTTGTCATACTGCAAATTTAAGGACTGCAAGTTATCATAAAATTGTGACCTGATATATACTTATGTTGTTATTCGTATGATAGTGGGTGGAAAAGTGTCAATTGAACAGCCAACAAAGTTGGTGCCTTTGTTTAAATTATCAGGTTTATTTATAAAGTTATATGGTATATGAGTGAGGCTTATACTTTTACTCTAAAATTTGAGTTATAGTATTAATATATAATTTATTAAGTATTCGTATGCCTACTGAGAAAGAGAAGCTTAGTATATTGTCAGAAATGATTTCATTCGCTAAAGTGAACAATGAAATTAAGGAATCTGAATATGATTTCTTGTTTTCGGTAGCGCAACAATTGAATGTTACTAAGAAAACGTTTGACAAGCTCTTTACTACGAATGTGGAGCATGTTATACCCAAATCTCAATCAGATAGGCTTCTGCAGTTTCATAGGTTGGTATTATTAATGAATGTTGATAATAAGCAAGATGATGAAGAGGTGAACAAGATTTATGATATTGGTTTGAAAATGGGATTGCCGCCAGGGGCAATTCAACAAGTTTTGACCATAATGCATAAGTATCCTAATAAGGTTGTGCCACCTGAGATTTTGATTGCTATTTTTAAATCACACTACAATTAGGACCAAGAGAAGTAATCTGCTTCTAATTGTTCAAGATCTCTCTTGTTCATGATGTTAGTTATGGCGTCTTGTCTTAATTGATCAATTTCTGCCTCAATTATTTTCAATTGATCAGAATGTACTACATGTAGTTTTAACGTTTTTAGTTTATGCATTAATTTTCGCATGACCGTAATATCATGTTTGCAGTACTGACGATAAGTAGCCATTACATTAAATAGTATTTCTGAAAATTCTGGACAGTTCAAACTTACCCAATTAACACCGTTTTTGTCTGTTAGAAATTCATGGTCTTTTTTTAGTAACAAATCAATAAATAATGAGGAAAGGTAGTCTATGGTATTCAAAGCGGTGCCAGGATCATTAATACCTGGTGACATGGCTTTAATGCCTATTTCTGAAATTTGTCTAAAACCATAAATGAAATTTTCACCAATAAGTTCTGTATGGCTGAACAGTAAAGTTTTTTCAATTTTTTTCTTTAGTTCGTCTTCAACCGGTTTTTCTGTTAAGAAACCTACGGTTCCATCTATTATAAACTGCCCTTTATGTAGTGAAATCATTGCTTTTAAGTTATTCTCTTTACAAAGCTCAATTAGGTCATCTTTAAGTATTCCGTAAAAGTATCCTCTCTGGGTAATTTTATGTTTTTCCCAATTATCGGTGCTTGGAAAATCTTGATTTTTATCTTCTTGATTTTCTATAATGATCGCTAACTCTTTTTTAGTTCTAGAATGAATTGCAGTTAGTATGTTTCCTACTTGTATGGCTTGGGAAATATGGTGAATAAAATAAATGAAGGCGGCTAAACACAGAACTGTAAGTATAATACCGATAAGTACAGAGAACCCTGGTGTTTGGTATTCATTTTCGGTGGGTTCAATGGAAATCAAAATAAAAATATTGTAAAGAATGGTGCCAATATAAAGTCCCAGCACGACTTGATGTTTTTGATCAGAGATTATACCTGGTAGCACTCTTGGCGAGAAATTGCTTGAAGCTTGATTGAGTAGTACCATTACCATGGAAAAACTAAAAACGGTTAGAGATATTAAACCGCCAATTAAAGTACTTAAAATCGTTTTTGCGGTATCTGTGTCATCAATAACCAAAAAGGGAGCAACATCAATTAGAAAAGAAGAAATATTGATGGATTCCAAATAAATCAACAGAAATGCCAAAGCAAGACCGCCTAAGGCTATTAAAGAAGGGTAGAAGGCAATTTTAGAGCGTATTTGTTTAAAAATATTCAGTAGTCTGTCCATGATCAAAAATATGTCATAAAGCTAGTTTAAACGGTATTTAAAACTAGACTGATTTGAAGAAATTACAGACTCCTTTACTTGAATAATGCCAAAATGTCATTATTAATATTGTAAAATAAGACAAAATGACAGTATTTTGTTGTTGGTATGTATTTTGTCTATTACTAAGAGAATTTAAAAATCAATTAATTTAAAAAAATATAGTTATGAGTTTAGTAAAAAGAAATGACGTTTTGTTCCCAGCTTTTATGAATGAAATATTTAAGCCAGATTGGTTTGGAGGTATAGAGAATAATAGAAATTCTGTACCTGCCGTAAATATCAAGGAGAACGAGAAGGAGTATTATTTGGAGCTTTTTGTACCCGGTAGAAGTAAAGAAGATTTTACCATTGAAATTGATGAAGCTGTGTTGACCATTTCTTCTGAAATTAAAAAAGAGAATGAAGAGGTGAATGATAATTATACTAGAAAAGAATTTAGTATTTCATCTTTCAAAAGATCGTTTACATTACCAGATACAATTGCAACCGATAAGATCGATGCAAATTACGAAGGGGGAATTTTAAAATTCAATCTTCCTAAAAAAGAAGAGGCTTTACCAAAGCCAAAAAGAATGATCGAATTAAAATAGTTTTTTAGGTTGGTTTGAGTTGTTTAGTTAAGTGCTTTGAGAAATCAAAGCACTTTTTTTATACGCTCTATTCATAAAATTATTTAAAATTTTGGGCTATAAATTCAGTGATTGATTTGTTGGAGTTTTTATTTTTTGTAACATACAGATTATCTCATATGAGGTTTTTTGAACATCAAATTTACCTTCTCTTTTTAAACTGTAAATGTTGTTTCCAACATCTTAATTTTTTTTAAAATTTTATGTTGATAGGGTAGGCAATTAGTTTGAATGTTAAACTGTATTTTTAAGAAGTGGTTTTTGGAATTAGATACATATTTAATGTCGAATCTTTAGTTTTTGGAAAGCGAAGAATGGTTGAATTTAAAGTTTGAAAACTAAACATAAAATCGTAATATTAACACTTGGAATTACGAGACAAAGTCGTCTTGTTAAAGGCGAAATCAAAATTTATATTCTTGAAGTTAAGCTCCCTGGAGAGAGATTGAAAATTTGTTGAAATTTGACCCTAATTTACCTTTCATAGTCAAAAATAACTGTTTTAGACTTGTCTAAAAATATTATTTATAAATTTGTTTTCCAGTAATTTATATTCTTTTAATTAAAGTGTTGGTATTAGTTTTTTGAATTTTGCTTAAAACAAGTTTTTTCTGACTTATTCTTGGTCTTGTAGGGACTTTATTTCATCTCTTAACCTTGCTGCTTGCATAAAATCAAGCTCTTTTGCAGCTTTTTCCATCGCCTTTCTTTTGTCCTTGATCAACTTTTCAATTTGCTCTTTTGTTAGATAATCCATATCAGGTTCGGCTGCTCTTAACTCCTCTTTTATGAAGTGATAAGTAGACACGGAATTTTTAGATAGCACATTGTCCAAGCTTTTATTTAATGCTTTTGGAGTTACGTTATTATCGGTGTTGTATTTGATCTGTTTTTCTCTACGATAAGCTGTCTCGTCAATAGTTTTTTGCATGCTTTCCGTTATCTTATCTGCGTACATGATTGCCTTGCCATTTAGGTTTCTTGCAGCTCTACCAACAGTCTGTGTTAACGATCGGTTACTTCTTAGGAATCCTTCTTTATCGGCATCCAATATTAAGACCAAAGATACCTCTGGTAAGTCTAGTCCTTCACGTAATAAATTCACGCCGATCAGTACATCAAAAATACCTTTTCGTAAATCTTGCATGATTTCAACACGTTCTAAAGTGTCAACATCACTATGAATATATCTACATCTAATGTTAATTCTATCTAGGTATTTTGCTAATTCTTCTGCCATTCTTTTGGTCAATGTTGTAACCAAAGTCCGTTCGTCTTTTTCTACCCGTACCTGTATCTCTTCAACTAAATCATCGATCTGGTTTAAACTAGGTCTTACTTCTATAATAGGATCTAAAAGTCCGGTTGGTCTAATTACTTGTTCTACATAAACACCTTGACTCAATTGCAATTCGTAATCCGCCGGAGTTGCACTCACATACAATACCTGATTTTGCAATGCTTCAAATTCTTCAAATTTTAATGGTCTGTTATCCATTGCGGCGGGTAAGCGAAAGCCATATTCCACTAAATTGACTTTTCGTGAACGGTCACCACCATACATGGCATGTACTTGCGGTATGGTCACATGGCTTTCATCGATCACCATTAAATAATCATCTGGAAAGTAATCTAATAAACAGAAGGGTCTTGTACCGGGTTCCCTACCATCTAAATATCTTGAATAATTCTCTATACCTGAACAATAACCCAATTCACGAATCATTTCTAAATCAAAATTGGTTCGCTCTTCAAGTCTTTTAGCTTCTAAGGGTTTTGCAATGTCCTTGAAATATTCTATTTGCTTAACTAGGTCATCCTGTATGTTATGAATGGCATTCTGTAACACATCTTTAGAGGTTACGAACATGTTAGCAGGGTATATGTTCAAATTTTCATAAACTTCGATAATGGTATTGTTAAACGGATCAAACGCTTCGATCTCCTCTATCTCATCCCCAAAGAAATGTATTCTAAAAGCGTGATCGGCATAACTAGGGAAAACATCTACTACATCTCCTTTTACCCTAAAGTTTCCATTTTTAAAATCTGCCATAGTTCTTGAGTAAAGAGATTGCACCAATTGGTGCATTAACTTAGTTCTAGCTATTACTTGATCTTTTTTAATGGAAATAACGTTTTTCTGAAATTCAATGGGATTACCAATACCGTATAGACAGGATACGGATGCGATAACGATAACATCTCTTCTGCCAGATAATAAGGATGATGTAGCGCTTAAACGTAACTTTTCTATGTCCTCGTTTATAGACAGATCCTTTTCAATATATACACCACTAGTGGGTATATATGCTTCTGGTTGGTAGTAATCATAATAGGACACAAAATACTCCACGGCATTATCAGGAAAAAACTGCTTAAATTCAGAATAAAGCTGTGCGGCCAAGGTTTTATTGTGAGCCAATAGAAGAGTTGGTTTCTGAACGTTTTCAATAACGTTGGCTACAGTAAAGGTTTTACCTGACCCTGTAACACCTAATAAAGTCTGGTATTTTTCCTTTTCATTTATGCCCTTTACTAATTCTTTTATGGCATTTGGCTGGTCACCAGTGGGTTTGAACTCTGATACTACTTTGAATTTCATGCTATAAAATTACGAAAGAAGTATGATTAAAAAGGGTTCAATAAAAAGAATCGTTGCGCCTATCGTTTCAAACTAAAATGACCCTTAACCTCCTTATTTGAAATCGTTACCGCTTTAAACCAATAATCAGATTCGGGTAGTGGTCTACCGTTGAAAATACCGTTCCAACCCTTTGTGTCCGGTGATAATTGTGCCAAAAGTGAACCGAATCTATCATAAATAAAAATCACCGAAATATTGCTTTCTCCTGTTTCTATAGGTGGTATAAATCTCCAAATATCGTTTACACCGTCTCCATTAGGAGTAAAGAATTTTGGAAAACCATTAACGGTTAAATCTTGCTCTACCAGCCATTCCACTGTTCCGCAACCTTCTTTATCACGCACATAGACAGTGTGATTTTGAAGTGATATGTTGTTGAATCTATTGCTATCTTGATAGGGTCCGTTTTCATTGTCCAAGGCAAATTCATAATTACCTGGTGTAGTGGTATTGATTATGTAGTTTAGTGAGTTGGCGCCTATGTCAACAGATACGTCTTCTATTTTAGGAGCTTCTGATATGGTGACTTCAAACATTTTAGAAGTGGAACATTCAAACGTACTGCCGGAATCTTCTAATACTACATAAGCTTCATAAATATACTTTCCTTCGGTATCAATGAATACTTCTGAGCTTGAGGATAATAGAGATTCGTTTCCTCTTTCATCCAATTGGTACCATCTATAACCATCCGCTTCATCAGTTGCGGTAATTCTGTTTAATTCATTTCCATCACAAATAGAAATTGTATCTGGAAATGTTAACTGGGGGTTTAAAACGATTAAATCTCCGCTTATTGGATCAAAATAGGGACCGCAACCCAATATAGTGGAGAACGTTTCTTGACTACATCCAATGGCTTCACCTGCATCATTAAAGGGAATAATAGAAATAAAAAATGTGCGATTAGGCTCTAGGTCAATAATTACGGTCGAATTTTTAAATAGTATGGCATTCTCCAAAATATTGGTCTCAAAGGGCGATGTGCCTATAGATACTCTGTAACCCGTTGCATTTGGTACTGGGTTCCATTCCAGAAATTTGTCTAAAGGTACATTGGTTTCCCCGTCAAAGGGAGTGATCATACTTGTGCATTGGGGTAATATAGCTGCCTCAGCTGTCGTAAAAAATATCGTATTGCAACCCGTTGCCATTCCTATGCTATTGTAAGGTATTATGTTTACAAAAATATTAGCTTCTGAAGGTAAGTCTGTGGGCGGATTATAAGAAAGATTGTTGCCCATATCCAAATTGTTGAGAATCTCACTACCGTTCAAAGTAGTTCCAATAGATAAAATATAACCGAAAGCGCCTGAGGCTGGGCTCCATGAAATATTGGTGCTTGTATTTATATTGTTGGCATTGTTTGAAGGCAATGTGGATGGTACACAATCTGGTACTTCGGTTAAAGCTGCCGTGGTAAAACTTTGGATATCACAAACAATATTTGGTTGGTTAAAAAAGAATAATGTGATGGTTACGAATATTTCGGTATTCTCCGGTAGCCCGGTGGGTGGACTAAAGCTGGTAGATGTTCCTACATTTCTTTCGTTTACAATGTCATTGCCACCAGCGGTTGTTCCAAGTGAAATAATATACCCGGGTACACCGGTTACAGATTCCCAAGTTATAGGCGAATTAACAGGAACTGAGATCGCTCCATCTGTAGGGTTTAACAATAAGGGACATTCTTGTGCAATTGATTTTAAACTGGTGAAAAATAAAGCTACAAAAAGTATGGGCAAAGCCAATAGCTGGGGTAATCGTATGTCCCATATTTCTTTCATAGCATTTTTGTAAACAATACAATATACTATAAAATGAAAATTTATGGTTGGTTATCCTTGTTAAATAGGACCATGTGTTGCATCTGGTAGATGAATTAAATTAGAGGTCGCGCCTTTTTAATATTTTGTATGAGCCGTAAATGAAAATAGCAGTCCAAAATAATACTATGATGACTTCGTACCAATGAACGTGATAGTTCAAAGCTAATTTTTCTCCCATTTGATTAGCTACTGATTGTACTGCGCCTAACCTGGAAAATGGTTCTTTAATGAGATTGAACATGGATTGTAGCGGAAACAAATTCATAATGGAATCTGTGGTTTCCCCGTCAAAAAACTTCCAACGTAAGATGCCTCTAAATATACCTTCAAAAACTTGCCAAAGGATCAAAAAACCTAAAGCAAATGCGGATCGTTTAACCAATACTCCTAAAAAAAGACAGAAGGAAAAGAAACCCGTTAGTTTTACAAAAAATGCCAATAGAAACTCTAAATCGGTAAAAATGATAGATAATTCATTGAAATCTGAATAAAACAATCCTAAAATGAGCGAAACTATAAACACGAATATTGTGGATACTAAGGAAAATGTAATTACGGTCAAAAATTTAGAAAGTATAAACTCTCTTTTTGAGAGTCCGTCTATTAGGTTCTGTTTTATCGTTTTATTGCTGTATTCATTAGACATCATTGAAACGATCACTATGGCCAAGAACAATTTAAAGAACGCGGTTATAAATGTGTTGAAATGCCATATATAGGGAAAGTTGAATATCCCTTGGTCTGCCAAATGAAATTTTATGGGACCTATATCAAATTTAATTGCCGCTACCAAAGCGATTGATGTTAATAAAGCGAAGTAAGAAATGATCAGCACTTTGCTAGCCCTGTTATTCCACAATTTTATAAATTCTATTTGAAGTAATCGTATCATTTGCAAGGGGTATTAAGCGTTATCATTTTTGGTTAGTGCCAAGAATTGCTCTTCTAGACTTTCTTTTCTTTTCACTAGGTGTGAAGCAATTATGCCATTGTCAAAAAGAAGTTTGTTTAAAGTTTGGGCATCTAACTCAGAAGTTAAAAAAGCTGTGACCAGACCATTTTCTTCTTTTATGTTACCAAAATGTTCATTGTTGTTCAAGTAGGCAAAGAGCTTATCCGTATCTGAAGATTTAAGTTCAAAAAAGCCAAAACTTGCATGTAAACTGTCTACTCTGCCAGAATACAATTTTTCTCCTTTTCTTAAAATAACTACATGAGAGCAAACTTTTTCAACTTCGTCCAATAAATGCGATGCCAATAGTATAGTTGTGCCCTTTGCTGCGATAGTCTTAATAATCTCCCTGATTTGATGAATTCCTTGTGGATCTAGTCCATTGGTAGGTTCATCTAGGATTAAGATTTCAGGATCGTTCAGTAGGGCAGAGGCAATGGCTAAACGTTGCTTCATCCCCAGGGAATATGTTTTGAACTTGCTATTTTTTCTATCCAGTAAACCAACAAGTTCAAGCTTTTCTTCAATTTTATCTTCAGGTACTTCTTTAATTTTACAAACCAATTTCAAGTTTTGTAAAGCGGTCATGTAAGGGTAGAAATTTGGACGCTCAATAATAGCTCCAACTTTTTTCAAGGCTTCATGTGTAGAAGTGCCCCCGCCGAACCAAGCAAAATCTCCACTTGATTTATTGACGACATTTAAAACGATGCCCAATGTAGTGGATTTTCCGCTGCCGTTGGGACCTAGAATACCGTAGACATTTCCTTTTTCAATTGTGAACGAAAGATCTTTTACCGCAGTTAGATACCCAAATTTTTTAGTAAGATGATTGACTGATAGAATAGTACTCACGTCAAGTGTTTTTTGATTGATTATGCTTACTTGACGACTTACTTGACAGTTTGTTACAAAAAATATTACATTCTTGTTGCTCGGAAGGTAATTCTGCGGTTGGTGATTACTGTGGTAGGTGTTTTGAAATTGACCGTTACACTTTCAGAAGGGTCGTCTGTTGTTATGTTGCTATCCGTTTGGTCCTGAGAATTACTAATATTATTTGTGTAAGTAGCCGTTGAAGTATTTACATCCGGTAGCGTAACTCGTGTAACCAATGTTAAAGTTTCAAGATCCCCACTGGACATATTACCAATAGACCAATTAGGATATGAAAAACTTCCTTTTGAAATGGAAGATGATACAAGGGTTATACCATCTGGTAATAGATCGGTTATGACTACATTGGAAATTGGATTTACCCCTAGACTTTCTACAGTAATTGTAAAAGTAACTTCGTCGCCATCATTGACAATATTGGTGTCCGCGACTTTTTTGATAACTACATCAGGTAAACAATAATATGCTGCTATAGGTTGAGAATCATAAGTACAACCACCCTTTGTAACTCTAACAAAATAATCGCCAGCCTCGGTCGGGTTATAACTTGAAAATACTGCGCCGGGCACAATAGTTCCATTTTGATACCATTGATAGGCATCAAAATTGGCATCTACCACACTAATGATAGCTCCTGGCAAACATCCGCCACCTTCCACTTCAAGGTCGACTTCGGGTACGGTATCAAATCCGGAGAAATAACCGGCAATACCTCTTGCACCACTAAATCCAATAAACCCTACAGCGATCGGTCCGGTGGACTCTACAGTAACATCTCCTGTTAGCCCCGCTACAAAATAAGTTTTCCACAAAGTTGTACCGGCTACTGCAGAAGATGCAGGTAATGTAACAGGTCCATTTTCATCAGTAACTGTTATGTTTTCATCTGGGGTGGTGGTAGAGGCTATTATGGTTACACCACCGCTCATAGTTACCCCGGCAGCATCTTCAATATGCGTTATATTATCCACAGCATCCGGTAACAAACAGTTTACTGGGGCAATGAAGTTTAGTCCTTGTGTGTAAATGGCACTTGCACCTGCCATTAATTGATAAGCATAAGCATCTTTAGAAGTAGTTACGTACATGTTACCCCCAGCAGAAGACACCGAATAATTACTTTCGGGAATTTCAAAATAATCACCATTATTGATAGTGGCTATTGGGGTGGTGTTTCCGTTTACATAAATATTTGTTCCATTTTGCGTACCTATGATAATGGGTATTTCCGTTTCGCTAGTTCCGTTTCCTCTTATAAAAACATATTCTTTACCAATTTTATTTTGTGGTACGGGTTGGTCTATCGCAGCATCTCTACCTGAGTAACCGACCCTAGCACCGGTATTTAGACCCCCGTTACTGATAACTATAGGTTTGTTTGAAATTACATCTGCTCCTAACCAACCATCTGCATTTGCAGGGGTTTCACCTACATATGCCTCAAATACAAAAGATTCATTAGCATCTAAAGTTATAGTGTAAGAGTCTGCAGTTATTCCATCTCGATCGTTCCCCAGTCTAAATTCACAGTCTGGATCATACCCTGAAAGTGTTACGGTGGTGCCATCTTCTGTAGCCATAATTCCCAAAGTGTTGGTTAAGCTATTTTGAGAACCTTTATTAGGTGTACCTCCCCATTTGAAATGAGTACCCATTGCTTGCCGGCCCTTACTGGTTAGAGATGTAGCTTGAGATCCCGATCGACCTCTGTAGTTGGCATAAAATTTTTCTCCACCTGGAGCTTCTAACCTAAGACCTGCATTGGTTAGTACAACACCGGTGCTATCATTGACCATTAAGGTTATATTATTATCACCATTGGCTAATGTTATTTCTTGAGGTGTGGTTTTTGATAAGGTCGCCGTACTAAAAAGGGCAGTAGATGTACCTTGATAAATATTTACTGTAAATGCCGTTGTTTCAGGAGTTGATAAATAGATTTTTTGTTGTGTAACGGCTTGGTTGTTTCCTCCTTGTTTTAATGGGGGTAAATAGTGAAGATCACTTAACTGGGAAAACCCGGTAAAGGAAACCATTATAAAAATTATAAATAAAAGTAATTTTTGCCTCATTATATTTTTGGAGTGCGAATAATCAAAGTAACCTACTACACTTTAATATCACAATTAATAGTTGTAAAACACCATAAATACGTGGTAATTGTAAAAAAAAACAGAGGTAGTTATATGTACTACCTCTATTGTTTTTTATCTGTAAAGGGTGAAATTACCTACCATTTCCCTTGTGTCAGCTTCACCATTTAATTTAATGATGTACCAATAGTCTCCGGTTGGTAATTCTGTGTTTTGATAAAAACCATCCCAGCCATCTTCATTGTCCTTAAAGGTATAAACGGTTCTACCGTATCTATCATAAATTGAAACAAAGATTTCAGGGTATATCTCTATGTTCAATGGCATCCAAATATCGTTTTCTCCATCACCATTTGGTGTAAAGAAATTTGGGATTTCTATATCAATGAATTCTATAAATATACTTGCAGTAGATTCGCATCCGTTTTCATCTACCACGGTTACATCGTATGTATTGGTTTCGGTAATGTAAAATACATTTTCAGAACCCATATCCCTATCGCCTAAATAGAACGTATAGTTTTCTCTACCTCCGGTAACAGTTGCGGTTATTTGGTTAATATTACTTTCTTCAACACTGATCTCTAGAGGTTCAAAAGCCTCTATTTCCACTTCATAAGTAGTTAAACAGCCGTTAGCATGGGAAATACTGATATAGTGACTACCTGGTGTCAACTCCCTGAACATTGGGTTCAGTTGCATCTCCAAAGGATCAACTGTGTCAAGTCCAAATAGTACATCATTTTCTATACTTGGGTCATTAAGTACAATATTTACATAATTACTTGGGAAGTTACCGTTACAACCATATACCGGTTCAACGGTTGCGCTTAAGTCAACCCCCGGATCAATAGTAACTATAATCGTTTCATCGCAGCCTTGCGCGTCTTCAATAAAGATGATATAATCACCCGCTGCCAAGTCTGTAAAGCTCAATCTATCCTGTACAAAATCTGTTTCACTTTCCAAACGTGTACTGTAAGGTGCAGTACCGCCAATAATAGTCAAATCAATTGTACCATCTTCTTCGCCCACGCAAATCTCGGGTGTACTGGCAATGGTCACTTCAAGAATTTCCGGTTCGGTGATAGTTGCCTCAATTAATTCAAAACAGCCATTAGAATCTTGAGCAATAATGGTATAATCACCAGGTGCCAATTCATCGAATGTATTATCATCACTAAAGCGATCTAAGTTAGGAGAAATAGCATATTGATAAGTGCCCGATCCACCAAGCATATTGACAGTAATGCTACCATCATTAGCTCCGTTACAAGTGACATTTACAATATTGGTGTTGTTGGTGTCAATTAAAAGTTCATCTGGTTCTGTAATATTGATCATTGCCGAAGACACTTCACAATCATCGCTCTGTACTCTAACGTAGTAGGTACCGGCAATCAAGTTTGTAAACAATCCGGTGGATTGATTAGCGCGTACTTCTACAGTTAGACCGGCGTCCGAAAATAAAGCATATTGATAATTACCCAACCCGCCTTGTGCCTCTGCATCGATTACTCCGGTATTATCACCATAACAACTAATTGTTGGGTTATCGTTTTCAAGGTTGACCGTTAAAGGTATGATCGGGTTGATCGTAATACTATTGCTTAATACGGATACACAACCAAGATTATCTTGAATGTAATAAACATAAGTGCCTGGTTGAACACCTGTAAATAAATGGGTGTTGGGTCCATTGGTTTCGTTCATTGCATAGAATGTAGATGAGCCATCTTCATTCCACATATATGGACCTGTACCACCAGAAGCTGTCAGTAACAATTCGGCATCGTTTAAACATGTTGCTCTTTGTGCAGTTACTAGTTGACCCTTAACCTCAATAGGCTCTACGATCTGAACAATTGCAGTTTCGTCAGAACAATTTAAATCGTCTAGAACGGTAATACTGTAATACCCTGATCTTAAATTGCTGAAAGTAGCAGTAGTCTGGGTGCTTGTTGTTTGCAATAGGGTTGCTCCCGGTCCGTCGCCATCATAGGTGTTAAGAACATACCTATAGTTAGTGGAAACCGACCTAGGTGTAAACCCGGCTGTTATTTCCCCATCTGCATCACCTTCACACTCTAAACCTTGAACAGCTTGAATATTAGCTATAATTGGTTCTGGAGGAGTTAATGTAAATGCATTGGTGAAAGTTTCTGTACAACCTAAACTATCGGTTACTTCTACAGTATATTGACCGTCGCTTAATCCAGTAAATAAATTGCTATTTACTTGGTTGGCAGTATAATTAGTACTTGTGCTAACATGTGTTAATACAATATTGAACGGCCCTTTACCACCATTAGGTGTAATGTTGGCACTGCCCATATCATTGCTACAGCCCACATCTGTAGTGGAAATAGTAGCTAACGTTATAGGTGCGCTAGGAGAGGTAATCGTAAACGACCTTTCTTGTACACATTCTGGAGTACCCACTTGTGATGCTCTCAATATATAACTTCCGGCAGCAACCGGTATGGCAGCTGTAGTTCCTGTTCCGTTGAAAATTCCAGTATCATCCGTTCTTGTGGTAGATGTGCCATTGGCATGTAAAACTTCCCAATTGAAATCTCCGGTATATGTGTCATCTGTAAATGTTACTTCTATAGCCCCGTCTGTTCCAAAACATACAACATCTGAAAGTTTATTTACTTCAATATCGAACGTATTTGGGTTTTCAACGATATGGGTTCTAGTAATTTCACAACCAGTGGTCACGTTCCTTATTCCTATGGTGTACGTGCCAATTGCAAGATTTGTAAAGGTATTGTCACCTGTTTGATAGGTTGCAGATGGTAAAATTCTAAATTCGTAATTACCTAGGTTTGCAGTTGTATTTGTAACGGTGCTATTTACATTTATAGTAATGTTTTCTCCGCTGTTTACACAGTCTAAATCTCTATCCACTATGATGGTTGCATCTATGAAAGTGTCATACGGGTCAATAGTTACAATATGTTCGGCAGAACAACCTTCATCGTCATAAACACGAACAATGATATCACCACCTGCCGCGTCTGTATGGGTATAGGTTAAACTACTACTGTTTTGTAATACGGTAGAAGTTGCGTCATCTATAAACTCAAAACGGTTGTAGGTTCCACTACCGCCACCAATAGAACTTGCATTGATGCTGATAGTTGCATTGTCCGAATCATTTCCTGTAGCACATCCAAATTGATTAGGTACCGGTGCGGTAAATGTTATTGCCGTATTTTCGTCTACAACAACAGTCTTTACCGTGGTACAGTTATTTTGTCCCGTAGCGGTTACGTCATAAGAACCACCTGGTAAATTTATAAAAGATTGTGTGCCTGCATCCCATGATGCACCAGCAGGCATTGGAGTTAAAGCATAATCAAGTGGGTTGTTTCCATTGTTAACTTGAACCATTTCAATTTTTCCATCTTCAGCTCCTGCACAACTAACTTCAATTGGAGTTGGTGTAAAATCCGGGCGAACGGCCGCAGGAATGGTGACATCAAAAGTTCTAAAGCAATTTGGAGATGCAGTACCTATATCATATACATTTACCGTATAAATGGTATCTATAGTATTGTCTGGAACGCTTACCGGTACGTTCATGGCACCGCCCGTAAGAGTTTGCCTTGCTTCCACATTTGAAGATGCACTATCTACAATTTCGAACTCATAATTACCTGAACCAGAAATACCTTCTATAGCTATTTCAGCTTCATAACCTGCACCACAACCTAATTGCTTATCTAAACTTGCATAGGCTTGTAGGGTAGGGTGTACCACAATATTTGTGTCTTCGGTACAACCTGTAGCATCTTTGATGAATACACTATAACTACCTGCTGGTACCGTGTTATAGACACCTCCATTATTTTGATAGGTAGAACCACCATCAATGGAGTATAGGATTGTACCAGAACCTGATGCAGTGATATTCACAGATGCGTTTGTACTACAATTTGAAATATCTATACTGTCAATAGTAGGTGCAGCCGTAAAGCTCATGGTAACATCATTAAGTGGGTAAGAGCAACCATATTGATCTTCTACCGTAACGGTATAAATGCCTGCTGGTGATCCAGCTGCAATCTCAATAGGGTTATCACCTGTAGCCGTAATAGTGGTAAAAGATGAAGGTCCTGTAATGGTGTATGAATAAGTGCCGCCACCACCTTGCACATTGTCTATTAAAATCAAACCGGGGTTTTCACACGAAATATCTTGAATAGATTGTGGGTTTCCGGTAATAATATCCAATTCATCTAGAATAGCATTTTCACTGGCACTGATACATTGTTGGACACCACTACCATCTATTTGGGTAACTTCTATATAATATTCGTTTGGTGAAAGGCCAGAAATTGTAATGGTATTACTATAGGTTACTATACCTGCACTTTGATCAATTACATTATTGTCAGTATCAAATAATGTCCATTGCATACTTGGTTCGGTAAAACCGTCTTCGTCAACTATAGTATATGTTATTTCTCCATTGTTAGATAAATTACAAGAAGGATTAATTTCTGGAGTAATGGTCATTGGTAGACCTCCGGCAATTTCGTTAACATTTACTGTACTTTGTCTAATACATGTTACTGGAGTATTGTTATCTCTAACATAGAAAACATAGGTTCTACCAGGTATCAAATTTGTAAACTCATACATACCATGTCCTGCAGGTACTGTACTGCCGTCTAAGGCAGTAGTGCCACCTGGGTACCACGTGGCGGTACTTTCATCAAAATTTGCAGGGTCACTTGAAAAAGTATATTCGTATCCTGGAACTCCTTCGCCACCTTGTACTTTTACTTTTAATTCATCACAATTTTCAACTACGGATGAAGTCGTAATATCTAAATCATCTAATGGGTAAGGAATGATTTCTCTTGGTAAATCTGTTTGACAAATTAGATTGCCGCTACCGTCAATTGTTCTAATGGACGGGAACACTTCATCACCAGAAGACAACCCAGTTCTAAAACTAGTGCCTGTTTGCCATGTGCTACCGCCATCTTGACTATATTCTATTGTACCTGGCAAACCAGTAGTAATGTTGGTGAAATCGAAACCAAAATCAGTATCCGCTCCGCTACAATCACTTGCATAGGCTAATACAATATCTGCTGTAAGTTCAGCTGGTGCTGTGATTGTTACAGATTCCGTTTCAGAACATCCTGCTTCATCGGTAATTATTACATCGTAATCACCTGGTGCAAGATTATAATAGGTTTTAGTAGAACCAACAACATTGGTTTGTACTTGGTCTGGTGTGCCGTTGCTATTATCCACTAATCGGTAATCGAAAGGAGATAATCCGTCGTTAATAGTAACTTCAATATTACCTGTACCGTCATGACATTCTGGGTCAGTTGCTACAGCAGTAATGTCCAATACCGGATTTGCCGATATGGTTTCGGTTACCATAGTTTGGCAAGCATCTGTACCATTTGCTTTATCCCTTACATAGATATCATAATCTCCAATATCCGCCAAGGCAATTGTTGTAGAATTACTTGCTGAAAAATCAGCATCCGTAACTGTAGTTCCAGATGGAACAAAAGCATACATGAAATTGCTATCTCCGCCCGTTGCCGTTGCCGTCAAGCTTCCGTTGGCACATACACTTGCATTTACCGGTACTACACTAAGGGAAATTGTAGGTGCAATGGTAATGGATTGTATGGCTGAAACACAGCCATATTCATCATTTACCTCTACATCATAAGTACCTTCGGATAAGTTGCTGAATGTATAGGTAACGTCGGTTATTGGAGAAGGTGTTTGCCATGCTCCGCCGTTAATTCTAAATGAATAATTACCGTTACCATCGGTTACCGTGGCTGTAACAGTACCATTGTTTTGACCGTCATAACATTGTGTTGCCGTTAAACCAAAAGCAATAGTCTCCGGTTGAGTTACGGTTACGGTAGCCGTTGAAACTGCTTCACAATTATTATCATCCCTTACTCTTACATGGTAGGTACCTGCCGGAACGTTCAAGAACTGTGTTGAGGTAGCATAGGTCCTTATTACGGTATTATCTGTTAATTCTAACTGATATTCATAACCTGGTGTGCCTTCATTTGCAGATGCTTGCAAAGTTGCCCCAGTATTAAAGCAAGTAAATTCAGCAGTTTGTTGAAGATCTGCCGTTAAAACGTTTGGCGAAGTCAACGTTGCAGATGTTGCTGAGGTTGCGGTACATGAATTGTCATCTACTTTTTCTACCATTACAGTGTACGTACCATCTGCTAATGTTGCAGGGGTTGTAATAGGTGATGTAGTTTCCGTTGTCCAAGTTACACCATTATCAACAGAATACCGGTAACCAAAAGTTGGGTCAAAGTTAGATACTTCAAAACGTATACTACCATTATCACTGCCGTTACATGTAGGATCGGTGCTACCTAAAATGGCAACTTCAAAAGTTTTGCCAGATTCTACGATTACTGTAATGTCTTCAGCTTTTTCACATATTTCCGGAGTTTGAGATGCCTGAATATCATCTAGCACCAAGAAATTACCGTTATCACTATCAAGGTTGGTACGTAGAACCACTCCTACTGCAGTATTTGCACCTGGATTGAATGTAACGGTTCTTAAGTGCCAATCATCGGCATTATTATTTTGGGGAATAGCAGCGGTAGCTTGACTGCTGATAACATTTCCAGAACCGTCTACCAATTCTACCAAAACTTCTGGGTCGTTGCCAGAGGCATTGTCCACTAAAATATTGTAAGCGTAGAATGATATGGTGATATCTTGATCGGCAAGAGCTTCCAATCCGGTTCTAGACCATAATACATTGTTGTTTCCTGCAGACGTACTAACGCCAATTGCCATAAACCTGCCATCTGTTATGCCCGTATGGTCATTAGGACTTCTCCAAGATGTGTTAGGGTTGGTAATTCTGTTCGTTACTGCATATTCCGCATTTACAAGTATTCCTGCAGGACCTAAGTTACAATCCGTTTCAGTTCCATCTTGGGGTTCGTAGCAATATCCTGGTCCTATTTCTGCAATTTGCGTAGTAACCCCAGCACCAAAATTCTCTAAAAATAAGGTACTTTGCTCCGGAGCAACAGTACTGGTATACCCAACAGTTATCGTTTGGGTACCAGAAGCCACATTGTTAAAAATATTGTTATCTATTGGGGCATTATCAGTACCGTTTAACTTATAGGTATAGGTAAAGTCGGTCGTGTTAGAAGGCGTGATCGTCACTATGCCGTCTCCATCACACTCATAAGTAATAGCATTGGTGAACGTAGGTGCTATAGCAGAGCTTGGTACCATAATCTCTAAAGGTGTTTCACAACCTAGGGCATCTTTGATGGCTAATTGATAGTTGCCGGGAGCCAAACGTTGCTCATCAACGCTGGAGAATGTGCTACCACCATCAAAACTATAGGTATATGGTGCTTGACCACCACTAGCATTTAAAATTTTTACTAAGGCGGTTGGTGTTGCGGCCCCAGAGGTATCACAAGAAGCATCTTCTATTATAGAAGGTGATGCTGTAAGAATGAACGGTTGGGTAACTTCATATTTTAAGGTTTCCGTACAAGCATTACCTGGGTTACTGTTAGTATCCATTACGGTAATGGTATACACTCCTGCGGCTATATTATTAAAGAAGTTTTCTGTCTGATAAGTTACTCCGCCATCTAAGCTGTATTGATAAGGAGCATTGCCACCAGTTGCAGTAATCGTCAAAATAGATGTAGCTGAATCTGCACAAGTAATATCTGTGTTCGATGCCGAAATGCTTATGGTACCTAAATCTTCCATTGATACGATATTGGATAATCCATAACATCCGTTATCATCCCTAATTACAAAAACATAATCACCATCTTCATTTGGAATATAGGTAGAAGGCGAACCTTCATAACCGAATAGGAATGTTGGGTTAGAGGTGAATTCCGAATCTGGAATAGTAGTTTCATCAGCATACGGAGCTACACCATCTTTACTATAGATGGCATATTCATAACCTGTTGTTCCACCAGTTGCCGTTAAATTAATTACCCCTGCAGAACACGTAATATTATCTTGATTTGTTGCTGTTAGCCTCAGTTCAGGAATTTCATCTACGGTTATCGTTTTTTCGTCAATACAACCATCTGTTGTAGTAGTTACCACAACATAATCATCTGCTGAAAGACCAGGAAATGTATACGTGTTGTCAGAAGAAAGTAAATTATTGGCTACCAAATCTCCTTTTCCACCACTACCGTTATCGAAGTAAAGCTCATAGCTATATTCTGGTGAAACGTTCAATGCTTGTATTGAAATTGTTCCTGCTTCTGTACAATCAAATGGAGTTGAACTTAATGTTGTCTCAAAAATTCTTTCTGCAATACCTATTTCTTCCGTTTCAAATACACAACTGTTTTCAATAGGCTCACCTGTTGAAGGATTTAATTGTGTAATCTGTACTTTGTAAGTACCGCTAGTTGCGATAGCAAAATTAGGACCTTGACCAGCACTGAATGGTACTGCGATAGTATTGTTCTCAACGTCATATAACTGATAGCCATAACCGCTACCTAAGTCTATTACACGAATAGAACCTTCTGTATCACAGATGATATCTGATGAATTCGGTTCAGGAATATCCAATGTATTTTGGTATGCATTGAAATAGAACCTACTGAAACATCCACCTTCATAACCAATGACTACTCTATATTTACCACTTTCGGTAACAGTAAAATTATTTTCATCGGATTCCTCTTCCCATGTCCAATTTCCATCTGTATTGGCACAGTTGTCGCTTACATCGCCACAAGTAGCGGTGTCACAACTTGTTTCGTCAAGTTTTTCCCAGGTAATGCTCAAAGCATCGGTAATGCCCAATTGTATAAATGCACTATCCAAATCACCACATAGAAAGATATGTGGCATAGAACTGTTGTCATTAGAACAAGTTACCGTCTCACCTTGAATGTCATTATCTGGATTACTGTCACTATTTACTTGATTTAAATAGCTGATGATCGGGTTGGTCTGTGTTTCTCCATAACGCTCAACCGTAATTAATTCTGTATGGTTTGCACATCCTGATGTTGCTGTTTTTTCAACAATATAGTTACCTATAGTAGTTACGGTTAGAGTGTTAGATGTACCATCATCTAAAATAGTATCTCCAGAATCTATAACACCATCATTGTTATTGTCGATTGCCCAAGTATACGTATCAAAACCTAGACCTGCGGAAAGCGTGCCGCTTGCACCACAAAGTTGAACGGTACGGGCTACGTTACAATTTGCCAAGGCATCTGAAACATTGTTGGCCGCAACTTCTAAAGTAGTAGTACAAGCACCTGCAGGATTACTTCCGTCTTCGTCTGAAAAAGTATTTGTATTTAATATGCTCGTATATGTGGCATAAGCATGATTTTCCAGTTGTGAGGCACAAGCCGCAACAAACTCAGAACAGTCGCCAGCGACAGATACCGTTATCTTTATTTTATACTCAGGGTCGTCAATTTGAACCAAATTGTCCGGAATGGTAAAGGTTATTGTTCTGGTGCTTTCGTCGTAACTGTTGGTTACTCCTGGGGCATCATCTATGATAATCTCATCTAAGCTAACGTTATCCGGTAAAACATTTTTAATCGTAAAATTGGTAGCATCATCATCACCGGTATTCTGAAAACGTAGAACATAATTGAATGTGTCACCTAAGTCTACATCTTCACCGTTGATGTCAGTACCACCTAATAATTCTGAGGTATTGCCTAAAACAATTACCGGTGCAAATACTTGAGTGTAAGATGCCGCATTTACTGTACCATCCGTAGGGTCTACTGCAGGAACTCCTGTTGCATATTCACCACCATCACCACCGTCGGTAGCATCATCTTTGTAATATTCGTTGGCATCGCTACAACCATCGCCATCGCTATCTAAGTCTAAGTGATCTGGAAAACCATCCAAATCGGTATCTAGATTTGCACAAAATCCGGAAAAGGACGCTGTATTATAGGATAAAAAGGCAACGTCTGCATTTGAACTGAGTTGTAATCTTAGATAAGCAACGTCAGCTAGACTGGCGGTAGGTATACCAAATTCTGATAACTCTACAGTTGCCAAGCGGTAATCTCTAGTGGTATTATTGAAAAAAATGCTACCATTAGCGTTGTAGATATCCAATCTGTAAGAACCAACTACATTTGCAAGTGCGCCGCCGCTATAGGCTTGAACACGTACTGCATTTCCTAGGGGTGCACCTGTAGCATCATAAAGACTAACTACGTGACCAACACCATTTGGGTCTGCCACTTGGGTCAGTAATATATCTGGTATACCATCACCAACATTGGTAGCTACTATAGGATCTATTTCATAAGTCCATGTGTCACCAATATTAACAATACCAGAACCAAGATCTAATCCATTTTGTCCGTGGGTCAATAAAGGATTTAATGGATCTGTGGTAGGGTCGTTAATAATGGTCAACCCTAAGGCATTATCGTTGTTCCCGTCATTTAAATTCGCTTCAAATGTTCCTTCACCATAAATATTATTTGAAGGGGTTAAAGCCATCCAGTTAGATTCTGTAGCTGAAATATCTGAAAATCCATCATTGTTGGAGTCTATTCCATCTAATAAACCATTACCGTCAGTATCAAAAAGATTATCGTCTGCAACCCCTGTGGAGAAAGTAGTTCCCCCGGACGTGAATGCCAATAATTCATGTGATAAGTTTGGTAAAACCGGATTTCTTGATGTTGTAGAACTTCGCCAAAAACCGGAGTAGTTAGAGAAAATTTCTGTTACCGCAGTACCACCTTGAACAGTGCTGGAGGGTGAACTGAAATTAACTTCACTGGATATAATACACATTTGTTCAACAGCATCATAAATTCCATCATTGTCATCATCTAAATCAACACTATCTACAACCCCGTCATTATCAAAATCATTATGTACTATAATTCGTGCAGAAGGCTCATCTCTTGTAAGATTGGCGTCTGTTTGGTCTTGAGTATTGGTTGCTGTATTGACGAGGTTCAGTAAAGGTAAAATGTCAATTTCGTCTGCAATTACCTCTAAAGTTAAAAATGCTACTTCACCGGGAGTCAACGTTCCAATATTCCACACACTGCCATTAAACGTACCTGTTATTGTTGTCGCTTGTACTAATGAAAGACCAGCGGGAATATTATCCGTAACCTGTAAGTTGGTGATATCATTAAAGTATAAATTCTCTGCCCTAATGGTAAAAGTTGCGGTTTCCCCTTCAACTATTTCAGGTTTGTCCACTGTTTTTTCTATAAGTACGTCTGGTTCACAATAGAAAATTTTAATGGTTTGTGAATCATAGGTACAAGGACCTTTAGTACCTCTAACGTAGTAATCACCTGCAATAGTAGCGGCATATTCAAAAGAATTAGCTCCAGGTATGATCTCACCATCAAAATACCACTGATATGCATCAAAATTGTCATCTGACGCCTCAAATATGCTTGAACCAGAAAAACACTCGCCTTCAACACCGCCATTAATTCTTAATACTACTTCTGGTACGGTATCAAATCCTGAAAAATAGCCGGCAACACCTTGTGCACCGTTATAACCAAAAAAGCCAATAGCCATTGGTCCGGTTGAGGTTACACTGATATCACCATCTAAGTTAGGGATGTAAAAAGTTTTCCAATCATCAGAACCGGCAACAGGATCAGATGCAGGTTTTGAAATTTCAACGCCGTCTTCAAACACCTTAACATTAGAATCTGCTGTATTAACCGAAGCAATAATAGTTAACCCACCAGTAACCGTAGTTCCTGCTATGTTCCTAATATCTGGAATGTTGTCCATTACATCTGGTAAAAGACAGTTGACCGGAGCAACGAAATTTAAACCTTGCGTATATAAATTACTAGATCCCGCCATAGATTGGTAGGCATAGACGTCTTTTGAGGTTTGAACGAACATGTTAGCACCTACTGAATTAGAAGAGTAATAACTGCTAGGAATTTTAAAGTACTCGCCATTATCAATAGTTGCTAAAGGTGTTGTGCTTCCATTCACGTATACATGAGTGTTGTCTGCAGTGGCAATAACTAAAGGAAACTCCGTAAGACCATTGGTGTTACCGTTTCCTCGTATAAATACATATTCCTTACCAAGTTTATTGATCGGTACAGGTTGATCAATGCCGGCATCTCTATGGCTTTGTCCGTCTTGACTTCCAAAGTTTATAGAACCATTACTTATTACAATATCTTTGGTAGATACGATAGAGGCACCTATCCAACCGTCTTCATGTGCCTGTGTATGTGTATTGCCAATATATGTTTCATACACGAAAGATTCATTGGCGTTCAATGTTATAGTATGCGAGTTGGCAGTTATACCAGCTCTGTTGCCGCCTACCCTAAATTCACAACCAGGATCATAACCGGATAATACAACGGTTGTATTATCTTCCGTGGCCATAATACCCAATGTATTCGATTTTGATGAATGGGTACCTTTGTTTGGAACACCGCCCCATTTAAAGTTGGTTCCCATTGCTTGTCTACCTTTGGCGGTTAACGATGCTGCCTGTGAACCAGATTTACCTCTATAGTTCACATAAAACTTTTCTCCACCGGCTGATACAAAGCGCAACCCGCTATTGGTTAATACTACTCCGGTATTGTTGTTGTCTACAAGGGTGATATTATTGTCTCCATTACTCAAAGTCCAAACACCAGGGTTTAGATTGTCTATGGTAATAGTCCTTTCAATGGTATTAGATGTACCTCTGTACACGTATACGTTGAAAGGCGTAGTTTCTGGAGTAGATAAATATATTGCTTGGTTTTGAATACCTGCATTATTTTGACCTTGCTTCATTGGTGGTAAATAATGCAAGTCGCTCAACTGGGCAGTTCCCAGAAAAGAACTGAAAGCAAGCAGAAAAAATAAATAGGATTTGAAAAGGTGTTTAATCGGAGTAATCATCAGTTTGGTTTCAAGTAGTACTTAAAACAAATAACGATACCTTTTACCTGCTTTCTAAAAAATTGTTGTATAACCGCGTATTATGTCAATGTATGGCCAAATTCTATATGCATGAAAAAATTTATTGGAATGAATTGTGTATTTTGTTAGTAAATTCGTGCTATGTCAGAAGAAAAATTAATGTCGAAAAAAAAGCCGGCTTACCCCGTAAGCGAAGCTTTAGATGGCTACCTGGAACATTACAGTAGAAAAATTGAAATTCCTATATTTTATGACGATTTACTACGGTTTTCAGGGTCGGTCGTTGTCTATGATAAAAATGATGAAGATACGCTTTGGGTACGCGCATATTATTCTGAATTCGATAGAAAGGAAATAGATGATAGTTTAAAGAAAGTATATTCCATTTTATTATCTGATGGTAGTGATAATATTCATCAATATTTAAATGTTGATGCGGTGGATTTTTGCACGTTTGGGAATTCAAAACCATTTCGGATAAAAATTCGAAATATTCTAAACGATAACTTTACTTATTTCTATATAAAAAAGACCGATGCATCTCGTATTTATGGGTTGGAATTGGAGCATATGCTTTCTCCTTACAACCTTAACTTTTTGGTTTATAAGGATACCTTGATTGAAGAACATATTGCAGGTATTCCCGGAGATGAATTTATCAAGAATAATTTACCTAAGTGTACTCCACGAGAAAAGGCGCAATTGGCGAAGGAATTTGTTAAGTTCAATGAGCGATGTATGATTAGGCTTTTGGGAGATATGCGATCATATAATTATGTCATTGTACCTACACATGATTTTGATCATGTAGTATATAAAATACGTGCCATTGATTTTGATCAACAGTGTTTTGAAGGGAAATTAAAGGTATATAGACCTCAGTTCTTTAAGGAGAACTATCAAATGGTAGAATTGGTTAGAAGTAAGCTTACCCATGATTCTGTTGATCAATATAAACTGGAAGAACGTTCTATGGTAGCTAAGCGTATTTTAAGTTCTGGTAATAGAATAAAGAAGTTACGTGCTATTTGTAAGACCGATGAAATATCTACACCTGATAATATTGCCATGTTAAGGGAACAAATAGAGGTATTGACCATGGATATGGATTTTCAGAACTGTAAGACCATGGGGGAGGTGCTAGACCTAGCTTTGAACTTTGTTCGTAGAAATTATGAAGATGTCAGTGTAAAGCAGATTATTGAGCATAATATTAAAATAAACAGCTAGTATCTAATTAAGGTAGTCATAGTATTAAAAAAGCCATTTTTCGTGTGATGAAAAATGGCTTTTTTACTATTATAGTTAGACAAGGCTAGCTTTTCTGTTCCTTGTTGAAATACACTAGGTAATAATACATTTGTCTTTCCTCGTCCCAACCTTTTTCTACAAATTTTTCAGCAGATTCAGGATTTATGAAATCCATTTTAATCTGTATGTTGGTGTCAAGATTAATAACGTTCTTAATTTTTTTACGAGCATCTGATACCGCTTTATTGGCAATGTCAAAATTGGATACATCTTCAATGCTGAACTTAGGTCCTTTTTCCGTTTTGTAATGTTTGAACTCAGGAATCAATTCTGGGTTTTCCATTACTTCATTTAAGAAAGAAGACTCTTCAAAAGAATCGTTTTTTGCAAAATGGTTAACCGCTCGGTTCATAAAAAGAACTTCTTGTTGTTTATCTTCCGCTGGTAAAACCACGTCCTTTGCAAAATTCTGACAGAACTTTAAATAGTTTTTGGTCTTGAAATTATCATCTGAAAGCGGGTCTACACCCAAGAAATTTTCTAACCAATATTTGGTGTCATATTTATTGCTATCTACTGAAAGTACTTTGTAACCTTCTTCTTTATCAACATTGAATATTAAACAACCTTTGTCAAGCTTGTTAATGTTTATACCCTGTTGAATAACAATATCCAAATTGCTCCCTTTTTCTTCAAACTGAATAAAATCATGCTTGAGCTCACTTTTAAAGATACCTATGGCATCTACTTTTTTATTGTCCAACAATAGACCGGATAGGTAAGCTACGTATACCTCACCACTTTTAATATGCGGGTGATTAGATTGTTCAAATAATAAAGAAGCTACCTTTTTAGAGTTTAAATGTGCTTTAGAAGGGTCCTCAAAAACTTCACTGACAATTTTGAACAATTCGTTGAATTCCACATCAACTTCATTGGCCAGTTTATAATAATTTTCTTCCTTTTCCCTAAAAGGCTTGAAGAAGTATTCTTTTAATAGACCTGTAGTTTCGTCATTAAGTCTAAATGGTTCTTCAGAAAGAAATATACCTTCATTTTTATTTTTGTTACCAACTCTGTGTATAGAGATACTTTCTATTTGGGTAGCATATAGGTTGATCATAAAATGTTCTAAATTAAATGGTTATACTTGTCTTTGGTTCATTTGGTAACTGGTAAATTAATTCCAGTTCTCATCAAAATCCAAGTCATCATAATTATCAAAGGTATCATCAAAATCAAAGGCACTGTTCTCTGCCTCAAAGTTTTTTTCTGGTGGGGTCTCAGGTAATTCGCCAAAAGTGAATAGTACATTAGGGTAAGCACGACCATCTTCTTTTGGTTGTATATCCGCCAGTTCTACAAAGAAGGTCCACATGTTCATGAAATCATAAACGTAAATCAACTTTGGGTTGTTTTCGGTCATGATGTCCTCTAAAAATGTTTCGTTCATTAAACGAACGTCAGAACCAGATTCGCTCATATCAAAAAGTGCAATTTCTTCGTCTTGTTTCCACTCTTCATCGCAGGTGTAAAAAGATGCCATCTCATTGCCTAAAAAGCCAAATGCCTGGGTAATAGTATTATGAAAGTCCTCTAAAGAGTTATGAGCTTCAATTTCTAAATCTCTAAAAATATCTTCTTCGGCGTCTAGAATCACACGAATTTTATAAATCATACCTTAAATTTTGCGGGAGGGCAAAGTTACGAAGTTTTGATGTTTTTCCTAGGCTTTAATGCATCTAAAAGTATGTAGAATTGAACTCCAAATAGAATTGAAGCCAATACCAAGTGTAACGGCTGACTTGCAAAAGGAAAATCTAAATAGTTCATGGCTATACCTGTAATTACCTCTACTACCAATAAAAACAAGACCCAGTAAATTTTAAAATGTCCTAAGTTTAGTTTGGTGATCCGGTAAACCAAGTATGCATTGATCAAAAGTACGATAATTGAAAAAGATCGATGTATATAGAATAAAACCTCAGGATTTTGTAGCCATAGACTTTTAGCGTCATAACCAAATATATCTATTTGCTCGTCTACAAATTGACGAACCTGTGTGCCCATACCAATTTGTACTAAGGTTAACACTAATGCTATTAGACTAAAATGCAGTACCGTTCTGTCATACCTTATACGTTTGTTTTCTTTATTGGCCAAATAAATGATGTACAAGAGCATGGCAACAATGACCAATGCCATGAGCATGTGTATGGTAATTTTGGCAGGTTCTAGAACTGAGTATACTACCGTAGCGCCTAACCATGCTTGAAAAACCATTCCTACTACCACTAACCATGATAATATAGGAATACGCTTTTTCTTTTTCCAAAATTTTAATGATATAATGGCTAGCAAAAGTGTAGCCAACCCAGCTAGGGCGCCAAACAATCTATTAATATATTCGATCCAAGTATGCCAAGGGTTGAATTCGGCGTAGTCATGCTTGGTATACATTTCCCAGTTTTCTTCATTAAATGAATTTGTAGTGGTAAATGTTTCTTTTGAAACTTGTAAGGTTTCGTTCCAAATAATCACTTGTCCTTTTTCAAACGTTCTGTCTGCTTGCCACTTAATTTCCGTAACATCTGTTGGCGGAATATAATAACCAAAGCATTTGGGCCAGTCTGGGCATCCCATGCCACTGCCTGTCATTCTTACTACAGCACCGGCAACAATTACCAAGTAAACTAAGACTAACGATATTTTGGCAATTTTTCTAAATGTAATATCCATAAAAAGTATCCATTCTATTTAGTAGTCTGTAAGCCTAGTTCTGCACCTTTAAGATACATAAATTCTTGTGCAGCTTTATATTCATTTGGAATTTCTCCTTCTAAAATAGCCTCTTTGATCGCTTCTTTGATAATCCCGATTTCTTTAGACGGTTTTAGGGAAAATGTTTCCATAATTTCTTCTCCACTTATAGGTGGTTGAAAATTTCTAACATGATCGCGAGCTTCTACTTCCTCAATCTTTTGGCGAACAATTTTGAAATTTTGATGATACCTTCGCTGTTTTTTAGGGTTCTTTGTAGTGATATCCGCTTCGCATAAGGTCATTAAATCTTCCACATGGTCACCTGCATCAAATATTAACCTTCGTACGGCAGAGTCTGTCACAAAATCTTCTGATAAAACTATAGGTCTAGAACTCATAAGTACGAGCTTTTGTACATATTTCATTTTATCGTTCAATGGCATGCGTAACCTTTTGAACAGCTTATAGACCATTTTAGACCCCACAAATTCGTGCCCATGAAAGGTCCAACCTATTTTTTTATGGAATCTTTTGGTTGGTGCTTTTCCAATATCATGTAATAACGCTGCCCAACGTAACCAAAGACTGTCTGTAGCTTCAGATATATTATCGACCACTTCTAGCGTATGCCAAAAATTGTCTTTATGTTTTTGCCCTTCTATTTCTTCAATGCCCTGTAACGCAGTAAGCTCTGGTAGAATTAAAGCTAAAAGTTCTGTTTTATGAAGCAGTGAAAACCCTACGGACGGTTTTTTGCACAACATAATTTTATTGAGCTCGTCTAATATTCGCTCGTTGGAAACGATCTTTAAACGGTCTTTATTTTCGGTAATAGCTTGTAAGGAGGGTAGTGCAATTTGAAAATCTAATTGAGTTGCAAACCGTATAGCCCTCATCATGCGTAAGGGATCATCTGAATAGGTTACCCCTGGTTCTAAAGGAGTTTTGATTATTTTGTTTTCAAGATCCGTTATACCGTTAAAGGGGTCCAATAACTCACCATAGTTAGATGAATTTAAAGAAAGTGCTAATGCATTAATGGTAAAATCCCTTCTTTTTTGATCATCTTCCAAGGTGCCGTTTTCAACAATAGGTTTACGGCTATCCCTGGTATAACTTTCTTTACGTGCGCCAACAAATTCTAGCTCAATGCCATCACTTTTGATCATGGCGGTACCAAAATTCTTAAAAACAGAAACTTGAGGTTTTCCCTTTAATTTTGAAGCTACTTTCTCGGCAAGTGCTATGCCACTGCCAATAGCAACGACATCTATATCTTTAGGAATGGATCTCTTTAAAAAATAATCTCTGACAAAACCACCAATAACATAGCAGTCTACAGAAAGTTCTTCTGCAGCTTCTGAAATAGTTTTGAAAATAGGGTTGTTTAAAGCGTCTATATGGCTCTCTTGCATGTTGTTATTCTCGAATAACCTTCACCGTATTGTCATTAGAAAGTCTAATAATTGATGAGGCGGAGCTATTCTGTTTCTCTCTGTGCAAATTTACCACATAGTCAACACCTTTTAAAATGGCTTGATCTATATTTTGGAAAGAATTTGGAGTGTTGTTTCCTGATATATTGGCAGATGTTGATACAATTGGTTTTTTAAACTTACCAATTAGGTAACTGCAAAATTTGTCAGAAGCCACTCTAACGGCTAGGGTATTGTCCGCTGCAATTAGGTTTTTGGCAATACCACGTGGATTATCGTAAATTATAGTGGTTGGTTTTGTAGAAAGGTCCATAAGGTCATAGGCCAGGTCAGGAACTTTTTCTATGTGCTTCTCAAGCATTGCGTCATTGGCTACCAAACAAATTAATGCTTTGCTGTCTTCTCGTTGTTTTAATCGAAATACTTTTTGAACCGCTTCTTCATTGGTGGCATCACAACCTATTCCCCAAACGGTATCGGTAGGGTAGAGTATGAGTCCGCCATTTTCTAAAACTTCTATGCATTTGTTGATTTCCTCAGTCATCTTTGATAGGGTATAATTAAAGAAATTTATCTGGTGTTATATTATAATGTTGTGTTATAGCTTGCCATTGAGTTTTGTTTTTATCCCCACCTATGTTCGATTTTTTCAAAGATTGTTTTTGAGACCCAATGATAGGTATTGGTGTTTTTGCTCTATGCGCTGCTAATATTGTTTTCGTTCCTTGCAAATATGCCATAGCCTTAAACCACAAATCGTCGGCTTTTGGTGCTAATTCTAAAAATAGATCGTCATTTGTTACCTCTTTTGATAAGCAGTTAGGAGGGTAAAGTACCCCTTCTGCACCAATTGCAATAATTGCGTCTTCATTATTCTTGGTGTTTTTATCCTTGATCCAACTTTTGTAAGAAAGTAACTCTCCAGCTGAGCTATAACTTATATACCTAGTTTGATTAGCTATTACCTTGTCTAAATTGGCTTTATGCTCTTGATATAATAAATGAAGCCAATTTTTTCTGTACATCATATCATCATCACATGTAATTATAATATCGTTGGGGTAAAGCTCTAAACTATGAACCAATTTTCTATGTGAGCAGGTTAAATCAGAATATAAAATTGAAAACAAATCAGACTCTAATGATACCAATTTTTCTGGAATTTCATCCTTTAAGGAGTGATGTAACCATAATACTATTTTTGTAGGTCTTACTTCTTGATTAAGGATACTTCTTATGGTCAAGTGCAGCGTATGCAACCTTGAAGGAATGGAGGTTAATGAAACAATTACAGGAATTTCTTCTTTCTGTACGTTAACCATACTTTTAGAGGATATTGATAAAAGTTTGGCAGCGTTATAAATTGATACCGGTATTTCTTTTAGCTTCATTTTACATTGCTGTATTTTGATCTATTATTAATAGAGCATCTTTTCTTGGTCAAAGATAGATAAGAGTTTTATATTTTTGCAGTAATTTGAAACGTAGCATGGAGATTCCTAAAATAAGTATCATTGTAAGTACATATAATGCCGAAGAGTGGTTGAAGAAGGTACTTTGGGGCTTTGAGCAACAAATTTTCAAAGACTTTGAAGTGGTTATTGCCGATGACGGCTCAAAGGAACCTACCAAAATTCTTCTTGAAGAAATGGCAAAAAAGGTCCATTACCCCATAGTTCATGTTTGGCAAGAAGATGACGGATTTCAAAAATCTAGGATACTTAATAAAGCGGTTACGGCTTGTTCTGCAGATTATATTATCATGACCGATGGTGATTGTATACCGCGAGAAGATTTTGTTCAAGTTCACTACATAAATAAAGAACCTGGTTATTTTATTTCTGGTGGATATTACATGCTACCAATGAATATCTCTAAATTAATTACTTTAGAGGATATTGAAAAGCAGCGTTGTTTTAATATTCAGTGGTTAAAAGAAAAAGGAATTCCGCAGACATTCAAGAATAATAAGTTGACGGCTCGGGGGATTATTTCAAAAATCCTTAATTGGGTAACACCTACCAACGCTAGTTGGAACGGTCATAACTCTTCTGGTTGGAAGAAAGATATTGAAAACGTGAACGGTTTTGATGAGCGTATGCAATATGGTGGACAAGACAGGGAATTGGGTGAAAGGTTATTTAATTTCGGTATAAAGTCAAAACAATTACGTTACAGTGCTGTTTGTGTTCATTTGGACCACAAAAGAGGTTACAAAACACCAGAGTCTATCGCAAAAAATGTTGGAATTAGAAATGCCACCAAAAAGGAAAAAAGTGTGTGGACACACTATGGCATTACCAAATAATAGGCTAATTCATTTTTTTGCTCTAATCTTTTAAGCTCTCTATAGCGTTCAAGTACGCCCAAAGAATTCAAATAACAAATGGTAAAGCCTTTTTTGCCGTCAAGTATACCAAGTCTTAATATATAGTGGTTAAAAAATTTCCAGCTAGTTTTTAAGACCATCATAGCATAACTGAACTTCTTTTCTTTGTAAAAAGATTCAATAGCCTTTAAACGCCCATACTTCAACATTTTACCTTTGTAGTCTTCGTAGTTTTTGTAACAGTAATGTGTCAATTTTTCTTTAAGAATACCAGAGGTTCCGTCAACATCTAATGTTTCATGGACAATTTTGCAATCGGAAAATACAGCTTTACTTTTTCTAAAAAGGCGGTAGTTTTTATCTGTTTGCCATCCACTGAAATTTAATTTTTCATTTTTGAACATGAACTGTCGATAAAACCAAAAAGCAGCAATTTCGGTACCACTTGATATTGTTTCTTCTATTTCATTTTGCAAAGCATCTGAAACAATCTCATCAGCATCTAAAAATAAAACCCAGTCGTTTTTAGCCTGTTTTAAAGCAAAAGATTTTTGAGCGGTAAAGTTTTCGAACGGATTTTGAATGACTTTTACTTTAGGGTGTTCCTTTAAATATTCATAGGTTCCGTCAGTACTAAAAGAGTCAACTACAATAATTTCGTCAGCAAAAGAAACAGATTCTATACATTTTTCAATGAAACCAATTTCATTATACGTAATTACTAATGCGGTAAGTTGTTCTTTTTTTGTAATCATACAATCCAATTTGATAGGTTTGCTCTAATCGGAGCGAACAAAGTTATAACAAAAAAAGAATTAAAAAATTGTGTCAAGAAGTAAAATTCTTACAGGTTTAAAATCCGGTATTATAACTTGGTTCAGTTTATAAGAGGGTATATTTTAGAATGGTTGCGTTCAATTATCAAAAAGTTTTTTAGTTTTTGCTAACGCAGCTCCAATAACCTGGTGCATATCATAGTATTTATATTCAGCTAGCCTACCTCCAAAAATGACTAAGTCTTTGGAAGCCTTATTTTTATATTTTAAATACCTACTGTTATTCTTATCGTCGTTAATGGGGTAGTAGGGTTCTAATTCAGTTGATGCCTCTAATGGAAATTCTTTTGTTATGACCGTTTTCTTTTGTTGCCCAAATTCAAAATGTTTGTGTTCTAAAATTCTAGTATATGGTATTTCTACTGCTGTATAATTAATAACTGCATTGCCTTGAAAGTTTTCGATATCTAAAACTTCATGGGCAAAACGTAAACCTCGGTATTCTAGTTTGCCAAATTCATAACCGTAGTACTCATCAATTTTACCTGTAAAGACCGTTTTGTGGGCCATCCCATCTAGGGCAATTTTATCTTTAAAGTAATTGACGCCAAGCTGTACATCTATACCTTCAAGTAACCCTCCAGTAAGTTCGTTATATCCACCTATTGGAATGCCTTGGTAGCTATCATTAAAATAGTTGTTGTCGAATGTAAATCTTACCGGAAGACGTTTTATTATAAATGCAGGTAATTCTGTGGTTTTTCTTCCCCATTGCTTTTCTGTATACCCTTTGATCAGTTTGTAATAAATATCTTCACCAACCAATGAGAGTGCTTGCTCTTCTAAGTTTTGAGGTTTTTTTGTTTGGTGTTTTTTGCTTTGCTCTTCTATTATGTTTTTAGCTTCTGAAGGAGTTTTTACTCCCCAGAGCTGATGGAAAGTATTCATGTTAAAAGGCAAATTGAACAATGAACCTTTATAATTGGCAACTGGTGAATTTGTATATCTATTAAAAGGCACAAAGTCGTTTACATAGTCCCAAATTTTTTTGTCGTTGGTATGGAAAATGTGTGCTCCGTAGGCATGCACATTGATATCTTCTATTTTTTTACAAAATGTATTACCTCCTATATGTTCCCTTTTATCTACTACTAAACATGTTTTACCTCTTTTTTTTGCTTCATGGGCAAAAACTGCCCCGTACAGACCTGCGCCTACAATAAGGAAATCATACTTTTTTGTGGATGCCATTTTTTAAAATTTAATGCTCAAAGATACAGTTTGAAAACTAAATTTATTAACATGAAAATATTTACAATTGTTTAAGCTTTAACTTAAAAACTTTATTTTAAAATGGTATAATTGCATGGCAAAAATGGCTTAATTAATACCTTCATGAATTCAAATAATCTCTTTTTTATTTCTAGGAATTATAAATTTTCAAAGAATGCGGCTTCTAAACCAAAAATGGACTGCGAGATAGTTCTTGAAAAAAACGGATTTAAAAATTTAGGTTTTAAACAAAGTAATTACCCCAGTTCGGCGATAGGCGCGGTTATTAGTTTTTTCGGAATCACAAAAGGGTTAATTCGCTTGCCAAGAAAGTCGGTTTTTTGCATGCAATATCCGTTGAGTAAGTTTTTTGGGTATATCACCAACGTCGTTGCTTTAAAAAAATGTACACTAATTATTATCATTCATGATGTAAAATTTTTAATGGGGAAGTCAAATGATTTAAATGGTGAAATGGCGAAGTTTAATAAAGCTGATTTTATCATCGTTCATAACGAATCTATGAAAAAGTGGTTTCAGGATAATGGCTGTACTGCACAGTTGGTCAGCTTAGAATTGTTCGATTATATTCATTCCAGTAATAAGCATGCCACGCTCAATACTCCTTACGATGTAGTCTTCGCAGGTGGGTTAGGAAAGGAAAAAAGCGAGTTTCTATATAGTATGGACAACCTTAGCCCTTTAAATTATAAATTGAAATTATATGGTAATGGTTTCAATGCTACTGATGCTGAGCAAACTAATTCTATTCTCGATTATCAAGGTGTTTTTTCACCGGAACAGGTAATCGATGAAATAAACGGTTCGTTCGGGTTAATTTGGAACGGTAATGCTTTGACCGAATGTTCAGGGGATTTTGGTAAATACTTGCTATATAATAATCCGCACAAGACATCTTTATATCTCTTGTGCGGATTACCTGTAATTGTCTGGAAAAAAGCAGCTATCGCTAAATTCATTGAAAAAGAACAAATAGGTATTACCTTAAATTCTTTAGACGAACTTGATACTGTTTTAGCTAACCTTGATTCTAAAAACTATGCCACTATGGTTTCTAACGTAGAAAAGGTAAAGGTGAAGGTGTCTTCCGGTTATTACCTTTCTCAAGCTATCAACAAAGTAGTGGCATTGGTTTAAAATTTAAACCGCTACATCATACTCTCTAAGTGCATCGTTCAATGATGTCTTTTTATTGGTGCTTTCCTTACGCTTACCAATTATTAATGCACATGGTACTTGAAATTCACCAGCTGGGAATTTTTTGGTGTAACTGCCAGGTATAACTACTGAACGAGCAGGGACAACACCTTTGGTCTCTACCGGAGTTTCGCCAGTAACATCAATTATTTTAGTACTCATGGTCAAAACAACATTAGCACCTAAAACGGCTTCTTTTTCAACTCTAACACCTTCTACAACAATACAACGGGAGCCAATAAAGGCACCGTCTTCTATGATGACCGGCGAAGCTTGTAAAGGTTCTAAAACACCACCAATACCAACACCGCCACTTAGGTGTACATTTTTACCTATCTGAGCACAGCTACCTACTGTTGCCCAGGTATCTACCATGGTACCTTCATCAACATAAGCACCAATATTTACATAGCTAGGCATTAAAATGGTACCTGCTGAAATATATGCTCCATGTCTTGCAACGGCATTTGGTACTACGCGAATTCCTTTTTCTTTGTATCCTTTTTTTAATGGCATTTTATCATGGTACTCAAAAATACCAGCTTCTAAAGTTTCCATTTTTTGAATAGGGAAATACATAACTACAGCTTTCTTGACCCATTCATTGATCTGCCATCCATCTTCAGTAGGCTCGGCACATCTCAATTTTCCTAAATCTAAAAGATTTACAACCTCTCTAATACTATCTTGGGTAGCAGACTCCTTCAAAAGGTCTCTATTTTCCCATGCTTTTTCTATTTGAGCTCTTAATTCTGTCATTTTCATAAAATTTTCTCAAATATAAGTTGAAGTACAGTAATTACCCATGGTCAAGGGCACATATAACAAATTATCCTTTATTTTTGCCAAAAATTTAGTTTGGGAAAGATCCTTGCAATTGATTACGGAGAAAAACGTATTGGGCTGGCAGTTACCGATGATATGAAAATGATAGCTTTTGGTTTAACTACTATTGCTACTCCTGAAATATTTGAGTATTTAGCTGACTATATAGCTAATGAAAACGTAGATACCATAGTTGTGGGCGAACCTAAACAAATGGATAATACCGCTTCTGAATCTGAAGTGCATATTGCTCCTTTTTTAGTGAAGTTGGCAGAGAAATTTCCTAAGGTGGCCATTAAAAGACATGATGAGCGCTTTACCTCTAAAATGGCTTTTCAGACCATGTTGGATAGCGGATTAAAGAAAAAACAAAGAAAGAATAAAGCATTGATAGATGAGATCAGTGCAACCATTATATTACAAGACTTTTTAAAAACAGTTTAAATGATATTACCCATTATTGCCTACGGTGATCCCGTATTAAGAAAAGTTGCGGATGATATAGATAAAGATTATCCAAAACTGAATGAATTGATTGCCAATATGTGGGACACCATGTACAATGCTAGTGGCGTAGGTCTTGCAGCTCCTCAAATTGGGCTTCCAATACGTATTTTCTTGGTAGATTCAACACCATTTAGTGGTGATGAGGATTTAACACCGGAAGAACAAAAGCAATTGGACGGATTCAAACGCGTATTCATAAATGCGACTATTGAAGAAGAAACTGGTGAAGAATGGGCTTTTAACGAAGGTTGTTTAAGTATACCGGATGTTCGTGAAGATGTTCGCAGAAAGGAAACTATTAAGATCAGTTATTTAGACGAAAATTTTAAAGAACATGTAGAAACGTATAGTGGTCTTTTGGCACGTGTAATTCAACATGAGTATGATCATATTGAAGGAGTACTGTTTACCGATAAATTGTCTTCTTTAAAGAAAAGGATGATTAAGGGCAGATTGGCCAATATTTCAAAAGGAAAAATCAGTGTTGAATATAGAATGAAATTTCCGTCCTTAAAAAAAGGACGTTAAAATCATATCATAATTAATAGAAAAGTATAATATTTGTCGACTAAAATTTTAAAAGAGTATATGGGGTTAGAGAAGATTTTATCCGTTGCGGGAAAACCAGGTTTATATAAATTAATTACCCAAACTAGAACAGGATTTGTGGCGGAGTCCTTGTTAGATGGAAAAAGAATTACGGTAAGCTTACGTAGCAGCGTTAGTGTTTTGTCTGAAATTGCCATTTATACACTTGAAGAGGAAGTGCCTTTAAGAGATGTATTCAAAAAAATACAAGAAAAAGAAGATGGTGGTAAAACATCTATTGGGCATAAAGAAGAGAAGATTAAATTAGAAGAATACTTCTTTGAAATATTACCTAACTACGATGAGGATCGCGTTTATGTTAGTGACATTAAAAAGGTAATTCAATGGTACAATATATTGGTAGATAATAAAATCACCGATTTTTCTAGCGAAGAGGTTGCCAGCGAAGAAGCTTCTGAGGAGGAATAACCTTTATTGTTATAATAAATAAAAAGGCCTTGGTCTCAACGATCAAGGCTTTTTTAATGGTCTATTAATTTTTAGTCTTTTTCTATGGTTTCATAGGTATATTCACTTTTCTTCCAATCAATTAGAGCAGAAGGATAATACTTAACATCCATACGATCTAAAAATGGAGCTTGGTCTGCCAGTCTTACTTTATAGTCTTCCCAGTTTCTGTTTTCCTTAATACTCCAACTAAGTTCAGAATAGCCAATAATTCTAGGAAAAGCTAAATACTCTAGCTCATCAATATTACTAATGGTTTCTGACCAAAGCGGCGCTTCTACACCTAAAATATTTTCTAATGGAATACCATATTCTTCTGGTGTCCAAATGTATGCGGTATCTACCGGTATATATGCTGCCCAGTGCAACCCAAATTTAGAAAGGGTATCATACTCCATATCCAAGTATGCTTTCTTTGCAGGGGACACTATAATTTGCATGCCTTTGTCAACTGCTTTTTTAGCATTTTCCTCACTGGCCCACCATTGTGAAATTGAGGTTGAATCTACATCTGCAATGGCAACTTCATCCCATCCGATCATTCGTTTGCCATGTTTTTGAACTATTTTTTCTACCTTATTTATAAAGTGTATGTAATCTTTCTTTTTAGTTACATGGCTTTCATCTCCACCTACATGAAAGTATGGACCAGGCGTAATGGCAGCAATTTCTTCTACTACATCATCTATAAATGCATACACGGTATCTTTTCTTGTGTCAAACGTGCTAAAACCAACACGCATACCTTCGTACAGTTTAGGTGTTTTTCCGTTTCCGTTTAAAAAAGGATATGAAACCGAAGCGGCATTGGTATGGCCCGGCATATCAATCTCTGGTATAACGGTCATATACCTTTCCGCTGCATAACGTACAATTTCCTTATAATCTTCTTGGGTATAAAATCCTCCTGCTTCGCCACCAACTTCAGTGCTTCCGCCAATTTCTGTAAGCTTGGGCCAAGATTTTATTTCTATACGCCAACCTTGGTCATCACTAAGGTGTAAGTGAAGAACGTTTATCTTGTAATATGATAATAGGTCTATATATTTCTTTACATCATCTACACTAAAAAAATGTCTTGCAACATCTAACATAGAACCTCGGTAGGCAAAATTTGGGTTATCAATTATTTTACCCGATGGTACTGGCCATATTTTCTGTGGAGCCAAAGTGTCATTACTTTTAAGCGGCACCAATTGTCTTAAGGTTTGTATACCTCTAAACGCACCTTCTGCGGTATTGGAGTTTATGATGATAGAATCTTGGTTAATATATAATTGGTAGGCTTCTGGTGTTTCTAAATCCGTACTGTCACTTTGGTTGATGTAGATTACACGTTCTACCGTGTTAGAACCTTCATTATTTACGGGTATACTCAGGTTAATTTTGTCTTTTAATTTAGTAGCTAAGAACGTACCAACCTCTTCAAAGCCAGTTGCATTTTTAGAAGTGTATATTGCCGTAAATTGATCTAATGCAAATGCAGAATTTGTAGGTATGGTTTTTAAAGGTTTGGGTATTAGGCTAACTTTAGATAAATCAGTGCTAGGCATTGCAATTCGTTCTTTCTTCTTCTCTGCACAAGCAAGGCATAATAGCATTAAACTTGTGAAAAATAGACTTCGAATACAAAAGGTTTTCATTTTCTTGAATAATTAAGGTTGGTTTACTAAATCTTTCATGGCTGCATACCAAATATCATAACCTTTTTGGTTCATATGTAAACCGTCTTCAATAAAAATATCGGTTTTTAGTTTTCGCTTGTTCAACATAGGTTTCCATACGTCTACATAGAACAAATTTGGGTCGTCTTGGGTAAAACGTTCCATTTTTCTATTCAACCTTTTATATTTTCCTCGAATTTTCCAACGGCTAATACTTGGTTTTGCCGATATTAATATAACTTGTGTTGAGGTATTTTTTGCTTTTATTCGACGGATGATATCTGCGGTAGTATCAAGAACATCAGCAGGTCTTTTTTTAGCCCACAAATCATTATCACCTTCATATATAAATACCTTTTTAGGGTTGTAAGATAATATCAGTTCATCTATAAAGTATAAAAGGTCAGATGCTTGTGATCCTCCAAAACCACTATTGATGATTTGATGATCGGGAAACTCCTCTTGTAATTTTCTCCATAGGCGTACGCTTGAACTACCTGTGAATACAATGGTCTCTTTACTGGAATCCCAAATACTGTCATACTTGGCGGTGATGTCCTTTACCTCTTTTGTGAATACATTTTCTACTTGCCCAAAACTGGTTAAGGAAACAAAAAAAATAAGAACAGTAAGTGTTCTTATTTTTTTTATGGTTTTAAGGTTGAGTTGTTGTTGAGACATACTTTTTTATTTATTAATGGTTTCTGTGAATTTTTCAGTTAGTGCCCATTGGTAAACCTGTGATATCCAATTATCCGATGCTAAATTTTGGGTTTTCATCCCAAATCCATGTCCGCCTTTAGAATACATGTGCATAGCGGTATTTTTGCCATTTGTTAACCATGCGGAATATAAATCTGCACTGGGTTTAGCTAATCCTAAAGGATCATCAGATGCACAAATTACCAGCATAGGCGGCGCATCTTGCGGTACACTATATTCTCCTAAAACTGTCATCCAAGGATAAACTGGTACTATGAAGTTTGGTCTGTTGTTTTCCGTTGCATTAAATGTAACTCCCATGGTAACGGCTCCGCCAGCGGAAAAACCCATAAAGCCAATTTTATTGGGGTCCAATTTCATATTACTTGCATTGGTTCTTACATATGTAATGGCAGAAAGCCCATCCGCAATAGATAAAGGTAAAACGGGCGTTACCCTTTCACCTATTTTAGCCGGGTTGGTTGCTCCTTCATCGGTAATCTCCTTTATACCATCAATACCGGTAGGTACTAACCTATATTTTAAAACAAAAGCGGTGATACCTTTTTTATTCAACCACTTTGCAACTTGTCTACCTTCGCTTTCGATACTTAAACCGTAAAGTCCGCCACCTGGTGCAACAATGACACTGGTGCCGTTTGGTTGGTCAGCTTCAAATACCTCTAATCGTGGTACGGCAACATTGGTGACAACTTCGTTTTCCCAAATATCAGAATAGTATTCTCTTTCTGCAGTTGACCAGGTTACATCGGCATTTTTTTCAAAGGGCAGATCTACCATCTTTTGTGCAAGTACATTCATGGAGATAAAAATACAGGTAACTAAAATAATTTTCTTCATAATATCTTTTTTATTGCAATGTTTCAATAAGCATGAATAGAAATGCGGCTAGTACTCCGCCAATTATAGGGCCTACAATAGGTACCCATGCATAGCCCCAATCACTTTTTCCTTTATTTTTAATGGGCAAAATGGAATGTAATAATCTTGGTCCAAAATCACGGGCAGGATTTATAGCATATCCCGTAGGGCCTCCTAAACCAAAACCTATACCCATTACCAATAAGGCTACTGGTAGGGCATCTAATGAACCTAAAGAAACAGGACTATCGCCTACAGTTCCACCGGCAATATAAAATACACCGAATACTAAGGCGAATGCACCTATGATTTCTGTAACCATATTCCAAAACGGACTTCTAATGGCGGGCGATGTAGAAAAGGTGGCTAAAATAGCACTTGTATCTTCCGTTGCTTCATATTGTTTTTTATAATTGAGCCATACCAAAAAATTTCCCATCATTGCCCCTAAAATTTGAGCTAGGATATAGCCAGGTGCCAATGACCATGAAAATTTACCGGCTACGGCCAAACCAATGGTAACAGCAGGGTTTAAATGGGCACCGCTGGTATCTGCGGAAACAAAAACACCAATAAAAACGGCTATACCCCAAGCTAGGGATATTCCTGTCCAGCCAGAATCGCTTCCTTTGGTACCTTTTAAAACTAAATTGGCAACAATACCATTTCCTATTAAAATGAGTAATGCGGTTCCAATAAATTCAAAAATATATGTTATCATAGTTTGGTTGGATTTTAAGTCGTTTAAGATAATTAAAATCGAGGAATTATAAATTTTTAAATCCTTTTATTGAATATATGATAATATAAGGTCATTGTAAATGCGTTTTTTACATGGGCCCTATAATTACTAATCAATGTGTATGATTTATTTAATTAGGTTTTGGGCAAATAATCAAATGTAATCTCTCCTTTTAGAGTTATTACAGTTTATAGGTTTCAATAGCCGCATTCATCTAGTACCTAACACCTTTCACATTCATTTTTAGAGTGTAAATAGCACCCATTGCCGTAATGAATAGTATGTTTTGGTCCTTACCTCCAAAAGTGATATTGGCCGTCCAGTTTTCGTTTATAGGAATATGATGTAATTTTTCGCCTTTCTTGTTAAAAACAATAACACCATCACCTGTAAGATATATATTGCCTTTATTGTCAATGGTCATGCCATCTGAACCCATATTGGTGAAAAGTTTTTTACCTGTTAGGGTTCCATTAGGTTGTATGGTGTAAGCATATGTTTTTTTATCCCCAATATCAGCAACGTAAAGTGTTTTACCGTCTGGAGTACCTATGATACCATTGGGCTGAACAAAACCAGAAGCTATAATAGATACCTCTTTTCCATCTGGAGATATGTAATACACGTTCTTTTCTGAAATTTCTGCCTTAGTTCTTGTCCAGTATTCTCTTTTGTAATAGGGGTCGGTAAAATAGATACCACCTTTTAAATCTACCCAAATATCATTAGGACCATTAAGTTTTTTATCTTCAAAAGAAGTTAATAGGGTATCAACATTTCCGTTACTGTCAATTCTCCATAGTTCATTATTCTCGTCTGCAGCGGCCAATAAATTTCCGTCATGGTCAAAATATAGACCGTTGGCCCTGCCCGAAGGTTCTTTGAATATACTTAGCGAATTGTCATTTGCATGCCACTTAATTATTTTATCATTTGGTTGATCGGTAAAATAAACATTGCCATCTTTATCTGAGGCCGGACCCTCCGTAAAACTGTATGTACTATCTACTTTAACGAGCAACGCATCGTTTGCTATTATAGATGAATGTTGGGCTTTACAAGAGAATACAAGAATGCTTAAGGCAAGAGAACTGATTATGGTATACTTGGTTTTCATGTGTTAAGCTTATAGATTCTTTAAATAATTCATATTATACTGCATGCTTTCTATAGGTGTGCTACTATATTCTTCTTGTTCAATGTAAATATGTTCAACACCAGATAGTTCTTTTAACTCAAGCATTAAAGGTATGTCAAGCACTCCTTTACCAAATTCAGTACTTACTTTTTCATGCATATTCATATCCTTCAAATGCCATAACGGAAACCTGCCCGGGTATTTTTTAAAATAATGTAAGGGGTCTTTACCGGCAATAACCACCCAACCCAAATCAAGTTCCATATGCACTAGATCCTTTTGGGTATTATCCATAAGAACATCATAAAGAATCTGTCCTTTTTCAGATTCAAATTCATATTCATGATTATGATAGCCAAATTTTAAACCTTGCCTTTTACATGCTTCACCAGCGATATTGAACTTTTCAGCAACCCTTTTGTAATTATCTACAGTTTGTCCTTTAGAAGGTAACGACGAACAAATCAAATATTCCTGTCCAGATGCTACTGCATCTGCTATGGTCCGTTCAAATTTATCATCTAAATGTACATGGCTACTGGTAAGTGTCATGCCTAATGCTTTACAGGTTTCTCCCATTTTCACAGGTGATAAACCATAGTAATAGCCTTTATTTGACCCTGCACTTTCAATTTCCTTAAAACCTAAGCTTGCAATTGTTTCCAAGGCTTTTTTAGGATTTTTCAACATGGCTTCTCTAAATGAATAAAGCTGTACGCCGTATATTGAATTTTTAGGAAATGCTAAATTAAGCTGAGGCGTTAAAAGGGTAGCGGCACTGAACAGACCTGCCCGTTTAAGAAAATTTCTGCGTGTTTTCATAGGAGTGATAATCTATTGTTGTTAGTTGTTGTTTTAGCAATTGTAATTTCATTTGTAATGGTTGCATGAGTAGTGCAAATGATGATAATTACTTATGATTTTAAATGTACGAAAACAAAACAGGATTTTTAGCGAGAGAATCTATGGTTGCTTACTTTTGTGAAAACCGCATTCATGAACAATAGAAAGGAACAATTACAGGCACTTGATCGATTATTGACTATCATGGACGAATTACGGGAGCAATGCCCTTGGGATAAAAAGCAGACTATGCAATCCCTTAGACATTTGACCATAGAGGAAACCTACGAGTTGGGTGATGCCATTTTAGATAATGACCTTAATGAGGTGAAAATGGAATTGGGAGATGTACTGTTGCATATTATATTCTATTCAAAAATTGGGTCTGAAACCAATGATTTTGATATAGCTGATGTAGCTAATGCCATTTGCGATAAATTGGTGAATAGACACCCACACATTTACGGAGACGTTAAGGTGTTAAATGAAGATGACGTTAAAAGAAATTGGGAGCAGATTAAGTTAAAAGAAGGTAAGAAAAGTGTATTGGAAGGGGTTCCCAGGAGTTTGCCGGCTCTAGTGAAAGCAAATAGAATACAAGACAAGGTAGCGGGAGTAGGGTTTGATTGGGAAGAACCACAACAAGTTTTTGAAAAGGTACAGGAAGAATTAGGCGAACTTCAAGAAGAGGTGCAAAAAGGTGATCTTGAAAAGATCGAAGCTGAATTTGGTGACGTACTTTTTTCAATGATCAATTACGCTAGATTTTTGGGAGTTAATCCAGAAAATGCGCTGGAAAGAACCAATAAGAAATTTATTAAGCGTTTTCAATATTTAGAAAATAGCGCAAAGGAAATAGGCAAGGATATGAAAGATATGACCTTAGAGGAAATGGATATCTATTGGAATAAAGCTAAGACCTATGAGTAATTTTTAGTTATTAAGTTCAACGTCCATGATTTTCTCTAGATCTCTATGTTTTATAGGTTTTATGAAATAATTTGAGATTTCAGGAAAGCTCTTTGCTATTTCTACATCTTCTGCGTTTATAGATGAGGTTAACATGACAATTTTAATTTTCTTATTTATTTTGGATGCTACTTGTTGAAAGTCCTTAATAAAATCGAAACCGTTTAAAATAGGCATATGAAGGTCAAGAAAAATTACATCGGGTAAATCTTCAATGGCATTGACGTTATCCTGTATAAATTTTAAGGGCTGTAAAGAATCTGGAAAGTCAACAATTCTACTTGCGGATAATTGTTTTAAATAACGTTTCATTACATATTTAGATATATCGTCATCGTCTATAATCCAAATTAATGGGTCTTGGGACATAATTAATGGTAATTGGTGTGTTAGGTGTATATAACGAATCGCTAATGCATAATAGTATCTTTTGTGTTGGTTGAATAGCTAATTGGTCAAATTTTAACTTATTTCCCTAGTAGTATTTTCAATCAATTTTTTAATTTAAACTAATGATTTTGAGTGTTTTATAATATTTTATTCTAACTTTTGAATGGTTAATTTAATTTTAATTTATTGTAAAATTTATTTGTTATCCACCATCTTGTATGCTGATGGATTAGAGCAACTAGTGCTGTAAAATTCAATGATTTTAACTGGCTGAAAGCAAAAAAATATTGTTCAATTAGCGGTACCTTTGTTAAAAATTAGATTCAGTTTTGTTAAAGAACTACACGAAGGAATTTCGATATAACATTAAGCTTTCTGTTCCGGTAATTTTAGGAATGTTGGGTCACACCTTTGTACAGTTGGCAGACAATATTATGGTTGGTCAATTGGGCACAGCGGAATTGGCTGCGGTATCTTTGGGTAATAGTTTTGTTTTTATTGCCATGTCATTAGGTATTGGTTTTTCAACCGCAATTACACCTTTAGTAGCTGAAGCAGATGGGGCAGGTAATAAAGAAAATGCCAAAAGCGCTCTAAAACATGGTCTTGTTTTATGCACTGTTTTGGGGTTGTCATTGTTTGGTTTAATTCTATTGTCAAAACCAATTATGTATGCCATGAAACAACCATTGGAAGTGGTTGAGTTGGCATTGCCCTATTTAGATTTAGTAGCCTTTTCTTTGGTACCCCTAATTGTTTTCCAAGCATTTAAGCAGTTTTCAGAGGGGCTTTCTCAAACTAAATACCCAATGTATGCTACTATTATTGCCAATGTCATAAATATAGTTTTGAACTACCTATTGATTTTTGGCAATTTTGGATTTCCAGAAATGGGAATTGTTGGTGCTGCCGTAGGCACTTTGGTATCAAGATTTTTTATGGTTCTCTATTTATGGTTCATCCTAAAAACAAAAGAAAAGTTCAAGTATTACGTCACTAAATTCAATTTTGCCAATTTGGAGAAGACGGTAATGCAAAAAATTGTAGAATTAGGTTTTCCATCTGCCTTACAAATGTTTTTTGAGGTAGGTATATTTACCTCTGCTATATGGTTAAGTGGGGTTTTGGGTAAAAATGCCCAAGCGGCAAACCAAATTGCACTTAATTTGAGCAGCATGACCTTTATGTTTGGAATGGGCCTTGGAGTAACTGCAATGATCAGGGTTGGTAATCAAAAGGGTTTGGCTAATTTTAAAGAATTACGACGTATTGCCCAATCTATTTTCTTATTGACATTTTTGCTGGAAATTGTATTTGCCGCATTGTTCTTAATAGGTAGACACTGGTTTCCATCATTATATTTAGATATTGATGATATGACCAATTTTGCGGATAATACAGAAGTGTTGATCATTGCCGCAGAGTTGTTATTGGTAGCCGCTTTCTTTCAAATTTCAGATGGGGTACAAGTGGTAGTTTTAGGAGCTTTACGTGGTTTGCAAGATGTAAAGGTCCCTACATTGATTACATTTATATCTTATTGGATTATTGGCTTTCCAGTGAGTTATTATCTATGTCTTCATACTGATTTAAGAAGTACAGGAATTTGGGTAGGATTGCTCACAGGGCTTACGGCATCAGCTATTATGTTGTATCTTCGATTTAATTATTTAACTAAAAAACTAATTGCTGCTTAAGAACGTATTTTTAATCTGTAGCAGTTTATATTCAACTTATAGACCAGATTTTTATGGAATTTCCAAAATTTTTATTGGGCGATAATACTGATTATCCAACGGCAATTTTTGTTGTGCATACCGAGTTTCCTCGATTTATAATCAATCTTGAAAATGATGAGGTAGAATGGCTTGAAGAATTCTCCAAGGAAGATGAAAAAGAGTTGGAAGACGAAGCTGAAAATTTAATTGAGGCCGCAACTGCTTTTTACGATCGCGAAGTTTCAAGGTACGAAGATTAACTACTATGCTTGAAGGGCTTTTACAGTTAGATCAAGATTTCTTTTTATACCTCAACGGACTAGGTACTAAGAATTGGGACAATTTTTTTCAGTTTGTTTCCAACAAATTCAGTGCTATACCACTTTACCTTTTTTTGCTCATTCTTTCCTTTCAGAAATATGGGACCAAGAAGACTTTGGTGCTTTTGTTTACTGTGGGCCTTTTAATTACGGTTACTGATCAATTGGGTAACTTCTTTAAGTATGGGGTGGCAAGGCTAAGACCTTGCCATGATCCGGAGATAGCTCCTTACATGAGACTGGTAAAGAGTTATTGTGGAGGCAAATTCGGGTATTTTTCGGCTCATGCCTCTAACTCTTTTGCTCTAGCAGTTTTTTTTGGTAGTATTCTTAAGTCAAGTGTAAGGTATTTGGGTGTGTTTTTGGTGTTGTGGGCTGCTTTGGTCGCGTATAGCCGTATATACATTGGCGTTCATTTTCCTTTGGATATTTTGACAGGGGCTTTTATAGGCTCTTTGTTCGGCTGGTTGTTTGTAAAGTTATTTATATTTGCACTTCGCAAATTCTCCCTATGATATCTAATCTAAGGTACTGGTTTTTAATAGTTTTAGTTTTTTTGGTATACGTTGCAGGTATGTTTGTAACGTTATTTGAAAATGATTCCGCCCAATTTTCTGTAATGGCCATGAGAATGGTACAGGAAAGTGATTTTTTTAGCCTTTTTAAAGGACCGGAAGAGTATTTGGATAAACCGCACATGCATTACTGGTTGGCAGCTCTTTCCTATAAGATCTTTGGTATACATGAGTGGTCTTACAGAATTCCTGGAATATTGGCCACCTTATTGGCAGCCTATAGTTGTTATGGTTTAGGGAGTTTACTATACAATAAAAATGTAGGTAAACTTTCTGCTTTGATATTTATGACTGCACAGACGATCGTACTTGGGGCAATTGACGTGCGTACCGATGCAGTTTTAACGGGCTTTAGTATTCTAGCTATATGGCAACTAGCCACATATATAGAGAAAGGTAGCGTAAGGGCTATTATTATTGGAGCGTTTGCAGCCGGTATTGCCTTCTCTACCAAAGGTCAAATAGCGTTATTGGTTATTGGTCTGCCCATCTTATGTCATTTGTTTTACACAGGAAAATGGAAGGCTTTTATAAGCTATAAGGTATTGGTGGCGCTACTGGTTTTTGCAGTGACGATAACTCCAATGTTGTATGCTTACTATCTTCAGTTCGATTTGCATCCGGAAAAAGTTATTCGTGGTAAGGCTAACCGAAGTGGCATATTTTTTATTTTTTGGGAACAGAGTTTTGAACGGTTAAGCGGTGAAGGCATTGGAAAGAATAGCAGTGATTACTTTTTCTTTTTTCACACATTTTTATGGGTGTTTCTACCATGGACTATTTTGGGTATTGTTGCCTTTTATAGTAAAATAAGAACATTCATCGGTCAAAAATTTAAGTATGCAAATGGGTCGGAATTTTTAACCATAGGTGGTATAACCCTAATATTCATAATCATCAGTTTTGCCCAGTTTAAACTTCCTCATTATTTAAATATTACAATCCCGTTATTCGCTGTAATTACAGCGGCATACATTAATAAACTATATACTGTTAGTAATACAAAGACTGTAAAATATTTAATGATCGGGCAATATTTTGTTCTAAGTATTGTCTTTATTGCTTCGGCTTTAATTTGCTTCTATGTGTTTAAGTTACGTAGTATGGTGGCTTATTTCTTTTTACTGGTTGCGGTAATTATTATTGTGTACTATGCCCTTAAAAGAGAAGGTGTTTTTATGAAACTGGTTACCATTTCAGTATGCGCTTCGTTATTGCTGAATGCCGTTTTAAACTTGCATTTTTATCCTAATTTATTAGACTATCAAGCAGGTTCATCAATGTCAAAAATTATAGCGGAAAAGAATATTCCTGTAGATCGAATTTTTAAGGTAGGTAAGGATTATACGTGGTCATTAGATTTTTACAATCGTTATCCTGTTCAAATTACGTCTCCAGAAATGTTGAAGAACAAAAAAGACATATGGGTCTACGTAAATGATGAGGAAATGGACAACTTACAGGAACAAGGTTTTGATTGGGACTCCCAACTTTCTGTAGATCAGTTTAGAATTACTCGTTTGCAAGGTAAATTCTTAAATCCTAATACGCGTAAAAAGGTGACACGTAAAATGCACTTGTTACATATTTACTAAACCTCTTTTGTTTGTTGTTTAGGTGATTCTATTACTCGCAATTTAATTTTTTTGAAGTGATACCATACTCCAATTAAAGATACCAAGGCGGTAATTAAAAAGAAAAGCACACTAACACTTACAGATACATTTTGATCAAGCTCTAAGAACTTAGCTCCGTAAAAAAAGGTCACTTCTCTACTGCCAATACCACCTAAGGTTAATGGTACTACCGCTACTATAGACGAAATCAAGAAAATAATGAGATATGATATTTGATCGGTATCAATATGAAGAGCTAAAAGAATACACCAAATACTTATTAATTGTGCAAGTTGTACCAGCGCTGATAATACTGTTGATTTCCAAAATATTGGTAGTACATAATGGAAGAATTTTTTATTCAGAAGCCAAAAAATAACAACAGAAAATGGTATGGCAGTAAGGAATATCCAATGATAACCTGTTAATAGTTTGTTATCCAGAATACCAAGCAGCAAACATGCATAGATGAATAATAGTAGTAAGCCTCCAAGACGGTCTAGTACAAGTACGCTTACGATTCTTTTGGTCTTAACTTCAAATGTTTTTTTTAGGATATACCCTTTGTATGCATCACCACCTATACCACCGGGTAAAAATAGGTTATAGAACATACCTAATAGATACAGCTTAAAGTTGCTCTTATGGGTAAGCATAATTTGCAAGCGATGAAAGTAAAGATTTAATCTTACTGCGGCTACAAGCTTAGAGATGACAAAGAATAGTAAGCCCAGTAATAAGTAAATTAAATTACTGGTGGACAGAATACTCTTTATTTCACTTACATTGATTTTAGTGAAAATAAAATAGATTAAAACGGCACTTATCAGTACTTTTAATACGGTAGTTACTTTCTTATTTAACTTGGCCACCTATGCTTACTTTTTTAATGCGGTACGGTCTTTTGTTCTGAGATTCATAATAGGTTCTGATCAATAATTCCATAACAATACCTATTGTAAACAATTGAATACCTGCAAAAATGAACATCATACCTACTGTCAATAAAGGTCTTGTACCGATATCTTCGCCCAAGCCGAACTTAACGATCAATAGATATACGTTAATAAAAACACCAATAATAATCATTAATGAACCAGAAATACCGAATAGGTGAATTGGACGTTGAAAGTATTTGCGAATAAATAGTAACAGCATCATATCTGCAACTACTTTAAATACACGTTCCAACCCATATTTAGAAACCCCTGCATTACGTGCATGGTGTTTTACGGGTACTTGCTTTATCTGTCCTCCTTCAAGAAATGCCAATAGGGTTATAAACCTGTGCATTTCTCCATAAAGATTTAAATCCTTGGCAATATCTCTTGTAAAAACCTTCAAGGCACAACCATTGTCCTTGATATCTAGTTTGGTAACACGCCGAACCAAGAAATTGGCAATTTTAGAGGGTATCTTCTTAACTAGAGAGTCTTTTCTCTTTTGACGAATACCGGTAACAACATCATACTCGCCACTTACGGCATAGGTTAGCATTTGAGGAATATCAGAAGGGTCATTTTGCAAATCCCCATCCATAGTAATGATATATTCTCCTTCGGCATAATCTATGCCTGCTGCCAACGCCAAACTTTGTCCGTAATTTTTCTTTAGTTCTATAAGATGCACCTTGTCATCTTTTAAATCTTTTACTACTTTCTTGGTTTTGTCTTTTGAAAAATCATCAACGTAAATGATTTGATAGTCATAACCTACCAAACTTTCGTGAATTTTTTGGGTTAAAAGAGTAACATTATCTTCCTCATTGTATAAAGGAACAACTACCGAAAGTAGAGAAGTGGTAACAGGCTGCATTGGGTTGTTTTTGAAATCAATGCAAAGTTATGTTTTTTAAACTAAAGAAGGTCTACTGTAACACCAGTAACGCTTTAGGGAATTTAATGGGATTTTAAAGCCTTTAAGAGCTTTTCTGCAGCTAAGAAGGGTGATGAATTTCCGTTAATGACTTCATTTTTTAATTGTGGCAGTAATTCCATAGTCTTTGGGTGACGATAAAACTCTGATAATAATTCTTGTTCCAAATACTGAATGAGCCAATTTTCATTTTGTCTCTTACGGTTGTTTAGAAAGTGACCAGAAGCTTTCATGGTATTACAATAGGTAACTATTAATTCCCAAATTTCATGTAAGCCTTTAAATTCAATGGCAGAACAGGTCAATACTTCTGGAGACCAGCCATTTTCTTTGGGTGGAAACATATGTAGCGCCCTTGTAAATTCCATTTTTGTCAGTTTTGCACGTTGTATGTTGTCTCCGTCGGCTTTTGTAATTACTATGGCATCGGCCATTTCAATAATTCCTCTTTTTATACCCTGTAGTTCATCACCCGCACCAGCTATTTTTAATAATAAAAAGAAATCTACCATGTCATGAACTGCCGTTTCGCTTTGTCCTACCCCAATGGTTTCTATTAAAATACAGTCGTATCCAGCGGCTTCAAGTATTACGATACTTTCCCTGGTCTTTCTTGTGACACCGCCTAATGATGAACCAGATGCAGATGGTCTTATATACGCATTGGGATTTTTAACCAATTCTTGCATACGTGTTTTATCTCCAAGAATGCTTCCTTTGGTTCTTCTGCTTGACGGGTCTATGGTCAATACGGCAACTTTTTTACCCGTGGAGGTAATCAGATCTCCAAATTGCTCAATAAATGTGCTTTTACCGGCGCCAGGTACACCGGTAATACCAATTCTTATGGAATCTTGTTTTTTTGATATACACCCGCTAATTATCGCATTTGCAATTAAACGATGTTGAGGCTTTGTGCTTTCTACAATAGTAATAGCCTTACTAACTATGGCAACATTATTTGCATAGATACCTTCAAGAATTTCAGATGTCGTAAGGTTGGCTAAATTCATGGCAACGGCTTCTATTGTGTAATTGTAACGTAAATGTACTATTTGTAAATGGGAATCATGATTTTGGTAGTATCCCAGGCTAAGTCCAAATAATTTTGCTGCTGTATCCCATCTTTCAAATGCTCAAAATCAATGGAGAAATTCTCTACGGGATTTTCTAATGTTTTTACCGGGACTTCAACCGTTAAATAATCAAATCGTGGATCATGTGTGGTTTGGTTACCATCTACCCGGGTTACTCCCCAATCTGGTATTTGAGTATTGAATATAACTTTCCAACTATTCCGGTTAGGTACCGTCCATAATGAATATTTACCCGCAGGTAATATTTTATCAATTATTTTAATGTTTTGGGTAGTAGAAAAGGTGGTAGGTTCATTTGCCCCGGTTCGCCAAACTTTACCAAACGGTACTAGGTCTCCAAAAATAATTCGTCCTTTTTTGGACGGGCTGGAATATTCAACCTCTAAAGAACTTCCTTTTAATTCTAGCTGTGCGGTTTTAGCGGGGCTAAACTTTTTAGCCTCTTGGTGTATGTAAGGTATTATTACCAAATAAACAAGTGCCACGATAAGGGCTATAACAATGAAAATTCTCTTTATTAACTTCATTTATTACCAGTAATTCTATACACGAAATTTAACTTTTCTTACCTAAATCAAACTTAAAGATAGAAATGTTGTTGTATAGATCACCAGGCCTTAAGAGGCTTTTAGGAAAATCTGGTTGATTTGGTGCATCTGGGTAGTTTTGTGTCTCAAAACATATACCAGGGAAATCATCTGGAGTATAGACCACCAAAGCTGGCTGATTGGTGTATACCTTCATGGTAATGCCCGAACTTTTAGAATGTAGTTCTGCTACCTTTTCATTTCCAATATCTTTCACATAAATAGTATCAAACCTTTGTAGACCTATTTTTTTAGGTAAAAGAAAATCGTACTCGGTTTTACGAACTGGAACAATATTTCCCGTTGGTAGCAAATTCTCTTGCGTTTCTAATCTATAAGGACAGTTGAGCTGTAGTTCGTACTCATCTATGTACGGATTTTTATCTAATTTAAAATAGGAATGATTGGTAAGGTTTATAACCGTACTTCTATCCGTTATTCCCTCATAAATGACTTGCAAGGCATTATTCATAAGTTTATAGGTAACACTAACAGTTAAATTACCTGGGTAGCCTTCTTCTAAATGCTTGCTGTTATAGGTAAGTTTTACAAATGGTTTATCGCTATGGTCCACTTCATCTATGTTCCAATATTTTTGATGAAACCCTTCTTTACCTCCATGTAAGTGTACACCGTCTTCTTGATACAGGTCATATCTTGCTCGGTCTATTACAAAACCACCATTAGAAATTCTACCTGCGTAACGTCCAACGCTGGCACCTAACACATGATCATCTAATCTATATCTGCTTGGATGGTTGTAGCCTACAACTACATTGGTGAATTCGCCATCACCTCCTTTAACAAGTAATTTTTGAATGGTTGCGCCATAATCTAAAACCATTAGGGTCAAATAGGCATTGGAAATTGTAACTTGTTTCAAAGGAAAATTTTAATAGTGTAGTGTAAAAATAAAAATTTTTGCCACATTCTATTTTTTATATCGTCCTTAATATAACAACAACCAAAAACCAATCTAATTAACCGATGTTTCAAAGCAATGTCGTAGAAAAATGTAAAGCGAACGACCGGGCTGCCCAGTTGCAATTATATAGAAAATATTGTGACGGTATGTTTGTGGTAGCAAACCGTTTTGTTAAGAATGCGGATGATGCTGAAGATGTCTTACAGGAATCTTTTATTAAGGCATTTCAAAAAATTCATCAATACAAAGGTGAGGTAACTTTTGGCGCTTGGTTAAAAAGAATAGTGGTAAATAAAAGTATAGACTTTTTAAAATCAAAAAAAGATAAGGTCTCTATTGATGAACAGGATATGCAGGTAGTTGCAGAAGATGATAATTGGAACGTATCTGCTGTAATTAGTATTGATGAGGTAAGGTTGGCTATTGATCAATTACAAGAAAAATATAAATATGTAGTACTCATGTTCTTGGTTGAAGGGTATGATCATCAAGAAATTGCAGAAGTATTGAATATTTCATCCTCTGCTTGCAGAACAAGATTGTCAAGAGGAAAAAATCAATTAAAGGAATTATTAAAAGAAAAGAATTATGGAACAGGATCTTAGGGAAATGTTCAAAAAAGATAGGGAGAAGCAAAAACATGCCATAAAACCAGGTCATGAAGAACGGTTTTTAAAGAAATTGGAAGAATCTATTCCATCAAATAAAACAACAAAGTGGGGTTGGTTGCACATTGCGGCATCTGTTGTTGTACTGGTTAGTTTGTCATTGGGCTTCTGGTTTTTAAGCGGAAATGATGAAGATACAGTAACGGTTGTGCAAAATGATAAAGAGGAAAAGCAGAAAACCGAATTCACATTTGGTGATCTATCTCCAGATTTAAAAAAAGTAGAGAATTATTATGTGGCGAACATAAATTTGGAATTGGCTAAGCTAGAGGTTTCTCCAGATACCAAAGGTCTTATTGATAGTTTTATGGAGCAGCTAAATAATTTGAACCTAGAATATAAAACCTTAAATAATGAATTAAAAGAATTGGGTCCTAATGATCAAACCATTACGGCGCTTATAGAGAATTTACAGTTACGCTTACAATTATTACAGAAATTAAAAAGAAAGTTGAACGAATTAAAATTATCAAAAAATGAACAGATCAATGACACTAGTATCTAAGCAACTCATCATTGCATTAGGTCTTTTAACCTCTGCCGGCTCTTTTTCGCAAGCAGAAAGTAAAACTTTTCAAGAAAGATTTATCGTAGCAGAAGATGCTGTGGTAAATATCAATACCAGCTATGCTGATATTGAATTTGAAACTTGGGACAAGGATGAGGTGGCCATCACGGCCACCATTACCTTGGAAGGTGCTTCTACAGAAGAAGCGAAAGACTATTTTGAAAATAGCCCTATTGAAATTTTGGGCAACAGCAAAGAGGTTAAAATTTCCTCTAAGTCCAAAAACAATGATTTTTTTGCAAGTTTTGATTCAAAGACCTTTTTTGACCATAACGATATGCACATAGAGGTGCCCGAAATTGCATCATTTGTAGTTAGTGTACCACAAATTGCACCTTTTCCAGAAATGCCACCTTTACCACAGACCGAAGCTTTTATATTCGATTATGAAGCATATCAAGAAGATGGTGAAAAGTACATGAAAAAATGGCAAAAGAACTTTGAGAAAAGTTTTGATAAAAAACATCAAAAACGGTTGGAAGAGTGGGCTGAGCGCATGGAGGAGAAAGGTGAGGCAATGGATAAAAGAATGGAGGAATACAATCAAAGGCGTGAGGAATTGATGGAAAAGAGAGAAGAAGTTTTGCAAGAGAGACAAGAGAAAATGGAAGAGAGGCGAGAAAAAATGCAAGAAGAAAGAGAAGAACGTAGAATGCTGATCAATTCAGGTGAAGGTTCTCCAAATATATTCTATTATTCATCCGAAGGGAAACAAAAGAATTTTAAGATTAAAAAGACCATTAAGATCAGTTTGCCAAAGTCTACCAGAATAAAAATGGATGTACGTCATGGTGAGGTGAAATTAGCTGAGAATACCAAAAACTTGAATGCGAACCTTTCGCATTCAAGCCTTTGGGCAGTAACAATTGATGGTGAAGACACTTCTGTTTCTGCTGCCTATACACCGGTAAAAGTAAAAAAATGGAATGTTGGCCAGTTGAATACATCCTATTCGGAGGAGATTTTATTGTCAGAGGTTGTACAATTGCAATTGCAAGCAACATCATCTGAAGTAACGATAGATAAGTTGATGAACAATGCATTTATTAAAAACAATTTTGGAGCAATACATATCCTTGAACTAAGCAATGATTTGGAAGAGCTTGATATTAGTGTGAAAAACGGAGAACTTAACGTTAAGTTACCTAAAGTAGCCACTAACATTTATGTAAAAGGTAATTCGTCAACGCTAAAATTGCCTTCGCAGGTAAACGTAGTAGAAACTAAAAACGGATCTACAGTAGTAAATAAGGGATATCACTTAAAAAACAATAGTGGTCGCTCTATACTAATAACATCTGATTATAGTGAAGTAGTGTTACAGTAGTTATTTTAATAATTCCAATGTGCCAAATACATTGGCATCTATCCAACCTGCATTTTTATTCTCTCCAGGTACAAAGACAGATCCTATTAAATTTTCTCGTTTTTTGCTATTATCGTTATCGGCATAGGCAATAGCAAAACCTATTCTTTTTCCTTCGCTCAAAACAACCGGTTTTACAGTAGGCTTATCATTAAATATGCTAGGGTATACCTTTACGTGCATTTCCCAATATGTGGTATTACCTTCTGTTTGGTGCTTAGAGATTACATGATCATTATAAAGCGTTGGTTTTTCATTTACACCTAAGTCTACCACATTACCATCCAAGGCAACATGATAGGTAAATGCATTATGATTAAATCTATGTTGACCACCTGAATTGTCTTCATCAACGTAAACAATTACGCAATCATCATTCCACCATAATTTTAAAGGGTCTTCGGTTTGCTCTAATAAGGTATCATCCACTATCTCCAGTAAAATATAAAGTCCGTCTTCGTTCCAGGCCATTTTATATTTACCGTTATAATCATCATGGTCAAAAGGACCGCCGATCCAATTTTGGTCTATAGGTTGCCATTCTAACAAATTCCAATAATTCTCTATAGGTCTGCCGTCTAATGTAGGAGCATCTTTAATATAGGAGACGGGAGTTATTTGAGTGTTTTTTTTGCTTTTGCCATCAGAACACGAAGTAATGCATAGTAGAAGTAAAAAATAAATAGTCCATTTCATAATACTGGTTTGGAATCTATAATTTAAACACACTATTCTCTTAATTATTGTAAGATTAATAGTACTTCAATATCTGGGGCAAGATAAAATAAAATTAAACGAACCTAATTGTTTTCAATGTTAACTCTTACAGTATTAGATTTTTATTGTTTGTCACCAATAAAAAAGCGCCCCTAATGGAGCGCTAATCTATTCGTGGTGAACATAGTTCTTAATGTGTATTCTCCTTTAGATAATCTCCAAAGTTAGCTTTAAACCTATTTAATCTAGGTATAGAAACATTTCTGATGTAAGAATTGTTAGGATTATTCTTTTCATAATCTTGGTGATACGATTCTGCTTTGTAGAAAACGGTATATGGTGTTACCTCTGTGGTTATAGGATCATTATCATATACTTTATTGTCTACTAGGGCCTGAATGTAGCTTTCAATAATTTTCTTTTCGTCTTCATTTTTATAAAAGGCAATAGAGCGGTATTGTCTTCCACGATCTGGTCCTTGTCTGTTCAACTGAGTAGGATCATGAGATCCAAAGAACACCTGTACCAATTGAGTGAATGAAATTACCTTTGGGTCGTAGTATACTTCGACAGCTTCGGCATGGTCCGTTTTGCCATAGCCAACTTCTTCATACGTTGGGTTTTTCTGTTCTCCGCCGGCGTATCCAGATACAACTTCCTTTACACCTTTTACACTTTCAAAAATAGCCTCTACACACCAAAAACAACCACTGGCAAAATAGGCGGTTTCGTATTTACTTAATTGTTGCGGACTCAATTTAACCTCTTCATACATTTCTTCCTGCTGCGTCTCTTTGGCTGGTGTGTTTTCGGAAATTGTATTTTTTTTATTCTTGGACTGGCAACTCGTAGCAATTAAGCTTGCACCGGCCAATAAAACGATTTGTAATAATTTCATATTTCTTTTTCTTTTGCAATTTGTAGCATAATTTACAAAGTACTTACGAGGTAAACGGTTAAAATATGTTAACGAGATACTAAGATGGCATATTTTTGAAAAATGAACGAACTGCAAAAGGTACTTGATTCTTATTCTTTACGTAGTATAGGTATATTGGATAGCACAATACCAATGAATAAATATATACCTCTGGATCTATCCAAATCTAACGAAGCTTTGCTAGATGTGGACATTACAAATCCTGTTACCTGTCAATCATATATTGATACTGTGGTAAAGAGTAAGGATGGTATTGTTGCCTATGGGGGTTATTTAGAAGAACGAAATCTTTATGCGGATAAAGATGGGTTCTCTGCAGCTCATAAACCCAAGCGCAACATACATTTGGGAATAGATTTTTGGACCAATGCAGGTACTAAGGTCTTAGCTCCCTTGGATGGCAAGGTGCATAGTTTTAAGAACAATAATGTAGTCGGTGATTACGGACCTACCATAATATTGGAGCATACCTTACATCACATTACTTTTTATACATTATATGGTCATTTATCTATAGAATCTTTAACCGGTTTGTTTAAAGGAAAAGTATTTAAGGCAGGTGAAACCTTGGCAAAGTTGGGAACACCTGATATTAATGTGAATTATGCACCTCACCTTCATTTTCAAATAATAAGAGATTTAGAAGGTAATGAAGGTGATTACCCTGGCGTTTGCGCAGTGGAAAACTTACAACACTATAAATTCAATTGTCCAAACCCCAATTATTTATTGAAAATAAAAGGTAGTTCTTAAAAGTACTTTCTTTACTCCTTTTAAAACAAGCTCACATGGTCTTATATGTAGCATTTTTGTGGTACAAGAATAGAAATCGATTAAAAATTGTAAGAAAAAACCTATTAACTCGATAAACTGCACAAATTTGGCGATTATCAGTTTACAATTTTGTAGGAAAAAGGACTACAAAAAATGGTGATACATCGAATAAGTGCCCTTTCATCGTAAAAACTGTACCTCTTGTCGAAAGGGAAATACGTTTACTTAGGGGTAGGGGGTTATCAATAGACCAAATTTACCTACTTTATTATGCGTACTATTATATTTTTATTCCTTGTTATCTGTTTGGGAACCCAGTCCCAAGCACAAGAGAAGTCACCAAACACCAAAGTGCAGACTACTGTTATGCCCATGGCAGATATAACAGTAAAGTCTGATGTAAACACTCAGGGTTTTCAAACAGCAGCAAGGTTTTTTAAAGTGAAGAATGCAAGAGTTAAGCAAGCCTTACTTTTTAAACCAAGGGTAAGAACAATGTCTTTTGCCTAATTCAATTCTTCGACTGCAGCATCTTTGGTTACCTCTGCTACACTTGCAGGTAGCACAATGGTTTTTAAAATTTTCCAAACATTATTTGTAACTATTCTTTGACCTTCAGCGGTAGGATGAATTCCGTCCTCTAAATTTAAGCTTGGGTTGCCAGCTACTCCTTCTAACAAAAACGGAATTAAGTAAATATTGTTAGATTCTGCTAATGCAGGATACATAGCTTTAAATTGAGAAGCGTAGTCAGTTCCCATATTTGGTGGTATCTGCATGCCTGCCAACACAATCTTGGTATCAGGATTTTTATCTTTTACCATATCGATCATTTCTTGAAGATTGTTCATGGTCTCGGCAATGGGTATTCCGCGCAAACCGTCGTTAGCACCTAGTTCAAGAACAAAAATGTCTACAGGCTGGTTCAATACCCAGTCTAACCTGTTTAAACCGCCAGATGTGGTTTCTCCACTTAAGCCAGAGTTAATGACCTTGTAGTCTAAACCTAATGAATCTAATTTTTCCTGTATTCTATTGGGAAATCCCTCCTTTACATCCAAACCATAAGCTGCGGTAAGGCTATTTCCATAAAACAAAATGACTTTGTCATCGGTAGAAACATCTTCCTCTTTATCCGTATTTTCTACCTCTGCTTGCGCTTCAGATGGCTTTTTTTCGGTAGTTTCTCCGCATCCAACGAACAACAGTAGCACTAAAAAATAACGAAACTTTAATACTTTCAACATAGTCTTAACTTATTAGATTCCAAATCATTTGTTTATTTTGCTCTCTTGTACCAAAATGATTTATGACAAAGATATTAAACGTACGTAATCTAAAGAAAACGTATAACAGCGGATCAAGAAATTTGACGGTAATTGATGACATTTCCTTTTCAATTGATGAAGGGGATACTTTTGCAATTGTAGGTCCGTCGGGAAGTGGAAAAACAACTTTGCTAGGTTTATGTGCTGGGTTAGATGAAATTAATGAGGGTACAATTGAACTTTGCGGACAAGACCTAAGTGCTTTAAATGAAGATCAGCGAGCTTTGTTGCGCAATGAAAAAGTTGGTTTCATATTTCAAGATTTTCAACTACTGCCCACTTTAACAGCTTTGGAGAACGTGAGCGTTCCTTTAGAATTACAAGGAGAAAAAAACGCAAGTAAAGATGCTATGGATCTTTTGGCTAAAGTTGGTTTGGCAGGTAGGCATGATCATTATCCATCACAGCTTTCTGGTGGTGAGCAACAACGGGTAGCTCTTGCAAGGGCTTTTTCAAATAAACCATCTATTTTATTTGCAGATGAACCTACCGGTAATTTAGATGAAGAAACCGGTGAAAAGGTAATTAAACTATTATTTGACCTGAATAAGGAAATGGGTACCACTCTGGTCATTGTAACCCATGATCTTGAATTAGCTAATTTAAATAAACGTGTCTTACGACTTAAAGGGGGCAAAATAGTCATCAACGAAACTACATCCATATCTTGAGCGAATTTCAAAGAACATCTAAGGCAAAATTTAATTGGTTGTTGAAAATGGCTTGGCGAGATGGCAAGGCAAGCGGTAAAAGGTTGCTTTTGTTTATGGCATCCATAATATTAGGTATTGCCGCTGTGGTTTCCATACAATCTTTTAGTAATAACCTCAAAAATAATATTGGCTTACAGTCTAAGGCCCTAATGGGTGCAGATTTCTTAATTGATAGTAATCAGCCTGCAAATGAAAGGGTAATGGAGTTAATGGATTCTTTGGGCGGCTATAAGGCACGTGAGGTGAAATTCGCGTCTATGGCAGCCTTCCCTAAAAGTCTATCTACAAAATTGGTTCAGGTAAGGGCTATTGAAGGTAATTATCCTTTTTATGGTGAATTGGAAACGGAACCCACAACTTCGGCTTTTGATTATCAAGATAAGGGTGGTGCATTAGTTGATGCCACCGTAATGTTGCAGTTTGACCTAAAACCTGGGGATAGTGTAAAATTGGGCACCACTACCTTTCCTATTCTAGGGGCTTTGATTACTGCACCGGGTAGTACAGGTATAGGTGCAACTGCCGCACCGCCCATTGTGGTACCATTTCGTTTTATGGAAGAGAGTGGGTTGCTGCAACGGGGTAGTAGGTTAGGTTATAACTACTATTTTGAGGATGACAAAGTTGATTTAGAATTACTTAATGATAAGGTGGATCCGTTATTAGATGCAGAAAATGCAGATATGGATACGCATACAGATACCAGTGAGCGTTTGGGGCGTAGGTATGAAAATGTAGGTAGGTTTTTAAACTTAGTTGCGTTTATAGCGCTTCTTTTAGGGTGCGTTGGTATAGCAAGTTCTGTTCATATTTATATCAAAGAAAAACTAAAAGCGGTGGCGGTACTAAAGTGTTTAGGTGCAACGCGAAAACAAACATTTTTAATATTTCTACTGCAAATTGCCGGAATGGGCTTGTTGGGCGGTATAATAGGTACAGCAATAGGACTATTGTTGCAACAGACTTTTCCACTCATATTACAAGAGTTTTTACCTTTTACCGTTGAAATATCAACTTCATACCCAGCCATATTCGTTGGTTTGTTATTAGGCGTTTCTATGTCGGTGCTTTTTGCTTTATCTCCTTTGGTACATACTTGGTTCGTTTCTCCGTTACAAGTGTTGCGCGTGCAAGAAGATACAGGTAAAAAATCACGTCCATATCAAATCTGGGTAGTGGTGGCTATTGTATTGTTTGTGCTTTTATTTGCATTGTGGTTGTTGGGTAGATGGGAGTTTGCCTTGAGCTTTGTGGTTGGTATATTAGTAACGTTCTCTATTTTGGCAGGTGTCTCAATAGGTTTCATGAGGCTCATTAAAAAGTACTTTCCAAAATCATGGAGCTTTGCTGCACGCCAAAGTCTTTTAAATTTGTACAGGCCAAATAACCAGACCGTAGTTTTAATTTTAGCTATAGGTATTGGCACATTCTTAATTAGCACTTTGTATTTCACCAAAGATTTTTTACTTGCCAAAACAACTTTTGAGGCAAGTGCTGAAAGTCCAAATCTTATACTTTTTGATGTGCAGACAGAACAACGTAATGACGTTGAAAATACAATAACACCAAAAGGATTACCGGTTATAGATAATATTCCTATAGTTACTATGCGTATGGAGCGTATTAAGGATCGGGATGTGAATGACATTAGGTTAGACACCACCACTAGGGTGAATAAATGGATATTGAATCATGAATTTAGAACTACGTATAGAGATTCTATGATCGGTTCGGAAAAGTTATTGGAAGGGGAGTGGTTGCCGTCTGTTCCTCCTAGTACCGAAGTTATTCCTATTTCCCTAGCGGATAATGTTGCCAATGACGCCCTTGTAAAATTAGGAGATACACTGTTGTTCAATGTACAGGGTAAAATGATGACTACCGTGGTAGGTAATATTAGGCAGGTAGACTGGGCACGTATGCAGCTTAATTTTTCAATTGTTTTCCCAACCGGGGTATTGGAAAAAGCACCCCAGTTTCATGTGGTTACGACCAATGCGCCGGACAAAGCTTCATCTGCCAATTTACAAAGGGAATTGGTAAAGAAATTCCCGAATATATCTATCATAGATTTACGACAGGTGGTAACATTGGTTGAAAATATATTGGATAAAATTTCATGGGTAATCACCTTTATGGCTTTTTTCAGTATTCTAACTGGTATCATTGTTTTAATAGGATCGGTTCGTAATAGTAAATACCAACGAATTAGAGAAAGTGTATTGTTAAGAACCCTTGGTGCACAGAGTAAACAGATATTGAAAATTAATGCCTTGGAGTACCTGTTTTTAGGTGTTTTAGGAAGTGGTGTGGGAGTGTTACTTTCTTTACTAAGTAGTTTTTTACTGGCTTATTTTATTTTTGATACTCCATTTATTCCGTCGTGGGTACCATTTTTGGTTGTATTGCCGGGTATAACATTGTTGGTCTTAGCCATCGGTTTATTTAATAGTAGGGGAGTGTTAAATAGTCCGCCATTGCAAGTGTTGCGAAAAGAAGGATGATGCAAAAAGATATTGCCCTTATAATAGTTTTGGCTTAATTATTTGTTGATGTGGGTTTGCCAACATAGAAATATAATAGGTAATCCGTATTCGGGTCTAGAAATCGAAACAGCTGCGTTCGTATTGTTGGTTGTTGATAGTCTTCTTCATCATACACCTCTAATAAAAGTGATGCATAATCTGAACGAGAAAAACCTCCTTTTTTAGCAGTAATTTCAGATACTCGTTGATTAAATAGTATACTTTTAGGTTGAGCTTTATTTCTAAAATGTATTAATGGTACTGTTTTCAAAGTTTTTGCCAGTTCATAATTATGGTGCTTAGCAATTACCTTTAAAGAATCTCCCAAAGCAAAATCACTCACTATTGCATAAGTACTATCCCTGCTTATTTCTTTTAAAAGGTTGGTGTAATTTTTATAAGTACCATCTGTAATTACACTTTTTACAATTATCTCTTGTTCAAAATCATCTAATATCTTTAAAAGTGCTGAGAAGTACTCAGGATACTCTTTTTCAACGGCAATGTTAATAGCTTCATCATATGTCACATTATTTGTTTGAGCGGCAGATTCATTAAAAAACAAGAGGAGAGCAAATAGGAATAGATACGTGTGTAATTTCATTAAGTAAGAATATTTTGTTCTAGTTGAAATTTAGTACTTTATATGGTGTTAATTTCTATAACTTTATTGAATACATAACTTTTATAAATTATACAATTATGAATTTACCGGCAATTTTTTCATTTACATTAGGTATTTGGCAATCTTTAGTAATTGTAGCGCTTTTTGTTTGGGTGTATTGCTTAGTTGATATTGTACGCCATGAATTCAAGAATGACGGTAAAGTTACATGGTTGCTAATTGTATTTTTTCTTCCAATTTTAGGTTCGCTTCTATATTTATCCACAGGGAAAAGTAGACGTATGCTAAAGGCGTAATCTAATATCCCTTTTTATTATTTTCCGTTTTCCATAGCCGCTTATGATTTAATTACGGATAAATTACTCACTATACGTGAATTGTCAACTAATCAGCATAGCTTTGCACCTGAAATACAAAAGTGATTGTTATGCCGTTATTTACCGAATTAAAAATATCTAGAAACTTAGAAAAAGCACTTGAAGATCTAGGTTTTGAAAATACTACTCCCATTCAAGAGAAAGCTTTTCCCATTGTAATGAGTGGTAGTGATGTTGTAGGTATAGCACAAACAGGTACCGGTAAAACATTCGCCTATTTACTTCCTATTTTAAATACTTTAAAATTTTCAAAGGATGTTCATCCAAAAATTATTGTATTGGTGCCTACACGTGAGTTGGTAGTACAAGTAGTGGAAGAGGTAGAAAAATTGGCAAAATATTCAGGAACAAGAGTATTAGGGGTGTTTGGAGGAAAAAGTATGCTAAAGCAAAAAGAGGCATTGGCATTGGGGACAGACATTTTGGTTGCCACACCTGCTCGTCTTTATGATTTGATATTAACCAAGGCTGTTCAATTAAAACAGGTTAAGAAACTGGTTATTGATGAGGTCGATGTTATGTTAGATTTAGGCTTTAGGTTTCAATTGGTCAATATTTTTGAATTATTGCCGCAAAGAAGGCAGAATATTATGTTCTCTGCCACCATGACAGATGATATTGAACTGTTTATTACGGATTTCTTTACAGGTGTTCAAAAAATTGCTGTTGCTGTAAGTGGTACTCCTTTAGAAAATATTACCCAATTTAGGTATGCGACACCAAATTTTTATACCAAGGTGAACCTTTTGGTGAGCTTATTGCAAAATGAAGAAACGTATAATAAAGTTTTAGTGTTTGTTTCCAGCAAGCGAAGCGCAGATTTGCTGTTTAAGGAATTGTCTGAATTTTTTAGCGAAGAGATATGTATTATACACTCCAATAAAACCCAAAACTATAGACTGCGTTCCATAAATCAGTTCGATGAAGGTAAGAATCGAATTTTGGTTACTACTGATGTTATGGCACGTGGGTTAGACCTGCAAGAGATATCTCATGTTATAAATTTTGATACTCCCACATATCCTGAAAATTACATGCACCGTATAGGTAGAACGGGTAGGGCAGAAAAACAAGGAACATCTATTTTATTATTTACACCACAAGAGGAAGAGGCAAAAAATGCCATTGAAGAATTAATGTCTCACCAAGTTGAGCAATTACCATTGCCCGATGATGTGGAAATTGCAACACAGTTAACTTTTGATGAACAACCAAAACATAGAGAGCGCGATAATCCATTGAATATCAACGAAGATGAACGTGGCGCAAGTTTTCATGAGAAGTCTGAAAAGAACAAGAAGGAAAATCAAGGCGGTTCCTATAAGCGTATTATTAAAAAGAAATACTCTAAACCCAAAACCCGAGGCGACAAAAACTACGGTAAACGTGGAAGAAATAAAAAATAATTTCATGATTTCAAAATTGGTTTTATATTCCAATTAACCCATTTTTCTGAAAGTATTGATCGATGAAATGCATACCCTATCGGTATGCTGTTTTTAGACCAAAAACCGTTCGTCGACACTTTTTGTCTATTCACCTTAAAACTCTTCACTAGCCGAAAATTATTACAGTTTAGCGAGGTCAACCGGCTTGTTCGCTTTGCTGACGGTACTTTTATATTGTTCAATAATACGATATGAAAGCATTTTTCACCTTACTAGTTTTAATTTTCGCCGGAGCATTAGCATTGGCGCAAACACCCCAAGCAGATGATAAAGTTCACACTACTGAAATGGGTATTGTTATGGTTGATAGCCTTAATGATATTAACACTGAGAAAAAGACTGTTGACTCTAACGAAACATCTGTAGCTCGCTTGTACAGATATAAGAATGCAAGGGTTAACAAAGAATTGGCATTTATTACCAATAAAACTTATGGTAAGTTGGCATAATATTTGCCCTATATAAAAAGGTGCAATGAAGCACCCTTTTAAAGAATTTAATTATGATGTTATTTACTTTTTTAATTCCGGCTTTAATAATTGTTGCAGCAATATCATTATTTAACAACAACAAAACGAAATTACGTGCTATTAAGGTTCCCGTGAATAAGCGTAAGTCTTAATTTTTAATACCGGGCTGCTTTATAGTATAGTTACTTTTAGCTTTAGCCTCATCTACTTGGCGTTTTACATCTGCGAGTAGAGCTTTGGAATCGTACACAATTCCATCTTTTACAGTATATTTTACACCACCAACACGAACCACCTCGTTATCTTCGGTAAGTTTTACAGCTCCTGTGCCGTATAAAACTTTAAAATTTTGAAGAGGATTTTCTTCAACAATGACAAAATCTGCCAACTTACCTATGGCAACGGAACCTATTTTGTCATCCATACCCAATGCTTCCGCACCATTTAAGGTAGCGGATTTTATAATTTCCAATGGGTGAAAACCTGCTTCACGCAATAATTCTAATTCTCTTATATAGGCAAATCCATAAAGTTGAAAGATGAAACCGGAATCTGAACCGGTAGTAACTCTACCACCTCTATTCTTGTATTCATTGATAAAGGTCATCCAAAGTTTATAGTTATTTTTCCAAGCTACTTCTTGCTCGGTGCCCCAATCATGCCAATATGAGCCATGTGAGACTTTACTAGGCTGATAAAATTCCCATAAAGAGGGTAGTGTATATTCTTCGTGCCATTCAGCTCTTCTTGCGCGTTGCAAATCTCTGCTAGCTTCATAAATATTGAAAGTAGGATCCATGGTAAAATCAAGCTCCAAGAGTTCGTTCATTACATTGTTCCAATGTTCTGAATACGGTTTTGCCGCTTGTGCCCATAGTTTACCGGCATTTTCAAAGCGATCTTGTTCATTTTGGTAATTATAATCTAACGGAAAATCTTGTACCGTACGATCATCAAAAAGTGCCTCAGGTAGTCCATACCAATGCTCCATTGAGGTTAATCCTGCTTTTGCAGAATGTAGAACGTTCCAACGGGCTACACTCATTTGTGCATGATGGCAGGCAGAACCTAATCCTAATTTTCTATTTTCATCTAATGCAGCGGCCATAATTTCTGGTTCTGCACCAAAAAACTTAATGCCGTCTGCACCTTTTTTTGCATTTGCCCGTACCCATTCACGTGCCTGTGCCGGAGTTGATATTGGCACATCGTTTAAAGGATTGAATGCTTTACTGGTCTGTCCAAATGCAGTATAGGATATAATACGAGGTGCAATGATCTCATTATTTTTACTTTTACGTTTTAGATCTAAAGCAATATCTATTCCTCTACCTGCAACCTCACGAACGGTAGTGACGCCATGTGCCATCCAAAGTTTAAAAACATAGTCTGGGTCTGCACCTTGTGCATCGCCGCCAATATGGGTATGCATGTCAATAAAGCCAGGCATTAGATACATGCCGGTACAATCTAATTCTTTACCACCTACTTTTAATTTTGGTCTTTTGGCGTCATCAATTGCCACACCAGGGTAACCCACGACCTTTACATTGGTAATCCTGTTGTTCTCTACAACAATATCAATAGGTCCTTGTGGTGGTGCCCCGTTACCGTTAATGAGCATTACGCCTCTAATGATCAATTGATCGTGCGGTCCGTCTCCCTCAAGAGATTGTGCATGCATGGTGAGCAAAACGGATATGAAAATAGCCGTTAGGAGCAGTTGTTTACGTAACATAGGGTGGCTGTTTGTGTTAGTTTCCTTAAATATAGAGAAAGCAGCAGAAAGAACAGTGACCGTATGTCAACTTTACAAATAAAAAATGGAATTGATATTTATACCCTATAAGATTAAGCAACAGGAGATAATTGCTGCTTTATTTCTTGAAATTTAATAATGTAGTTGGTTCCTTTTTTAGACATATCCCTAGTAATAGTACCCTTTAATTGTCGGGTAAGATTATGGATTAATTTTAAACCTAAAGATTTTGTAGTCTTATAATTAATGGTTTCCGGGAAACCAATGCCGTTGTCACCAATTTCTAGAATGTAACAATTTTTCTCGTTAGTATCTTGTTGGAGCTTTATACTGATAATACCTTCTTTGTCCCCTTCAATACCATACTTTAATGCATTGGTCAAAGCTTCGTTGATCAATAATCCTAGTGGTATGGCGGTATCAATACCTAATTTAATGTCTGGAATATCTATTTTTAAATCTACATGGTTGTCATTGCCTTTAATAGATCTTATAAGGTATTCACCCAATTCCTGAACATAAGATTTATACTCAATATGGCTAATGTCATTACGCATATACAACATTTCATGAACCATGGCCATGGCTATGACCCTATTCTGTGTTCCTTTTAAAAGCCCTTTCATAGGTCCGGTTTCTATGTTTCTTGATTGCAAACTTAAAAGACTGGAAACGGTTTGTAAATTATTCTTTACTCTATGGTGTACCTCTTTTAATAGATTTTCCTTTTCATGTACCTGTAAATACAATGCTTTTTTAGAACTGTACATGGTATTGTAGGTCTTTAGCAAAGTTTTGCCCAAGGTGTTACCTAAAATAAAAACAGAAAATAAGATGGATACCAAGCTAAATATGGGTCTAGATGCTTCAGGTACCATATTATGGGTAATGCTCAGTTCTGGTATGGTCTGTGTAAAAACCAGAAGAATGAGTATAATGATGATATTAAGATAGATTCTACCATATCTTGTACTGTATATAAAACCTCCAAAAGCTATTAGAGGTATCATGAATATAAACGGACTAAAAATTCCGCCGCTATATAAGGTGATGACGACTGCCGCAATTAACCCGATTATGGATGAAAAATTGAATGTAGGTAGAATAACCTTATGAGACCTAAAATATAGTAGATTGATACTATTCAATATTGAAAAGCCAATAAATACAAAAGGAATGATTTGGGTAATATTTAAAAAGAAATAGCATAATACCCCAAATAGAAAGGAGATAATGCTTGTGGTATAATTTACCCTTAAAAATAGTTTGGTTTTATCCTGTAGACGTTCTTTGTCAATGGTAAATCCGGGCATAGATATTATTTATGTACTAGAAAACATACGAATTACGTAATGTAAATCTAATTATGTTTTTATCATTATACTAGTATTTTCGTGTTTAGTATAGTTAAAACGACGAATATTATTCTGAATAACGCATTTTTTTTATCTAAATAATGGTTAAAAATATGAAATAAACTGTTAATGACTGATTTCATTTTAGAATCCAAAAAATGAATTATAAAGTTGATTGAGGTATATGTAGTTTATTTTAAGTGAGTTAAACCGGGGTATTAAAAAAGGCATCCATAATGGGATGCCTTTTTTAGATATTGATTTCTATTTGAATTAATCTTGGGTTAAAACCCATGATCCATTTTGCAAAAGTGGCTCTGCCTGCTTAAATTTTACCGTTTTACTTTCCCCGCTCATTACATTTTTGATGGTAACACGCTCATTACGGCCAATTTTTGGCTGTTCTCTTGTAATGGTCTCGGTAATTGCTGGGCGTTGACCTTGATTTTGACTAACTGCTCTACTACGTGCCGCTAACTCATCGCTATTCGGTATTTCTTCTTTTGTAGTCTGCAGGTTTTCTTTTTTTCTAATGTTTCTTTCTTCTTGTATAGCATTTGCATTTTCAGAAGGTAATTCACCTTTGAAAAGGAAAGAAACCACTTCTTTGTTCACTTTTTCGATCATAGATTTAAAAAGCTCAAAAGCTTCAAATTTATAGATCAATAAAGGATCTTTTTGCTCATGAACGGCTAATTGTACAGATTGTTTCAACTCATCCATCTTACGAAGGTGTGTTTTCCATGAATCATCTATAATAGCCAGTGAAATGTTCTTTTCAAAATCTGTGATCAACTGCTTACCGTTACTATCATAAGCATCTTGAAGATTGGTGACAACATTTAAGCTTTTGATACCGTCTGTAAATGGAACTACAATTCGCTCAAAATTATTGGCATTATCTTCATGAACTTTTTTGATCACAGGGAAAGCCGCAGCGGCATTACGCTCCATCTTATCATTATAATGGTCGTATGCTGCTTTATAAATTTTTCCGGTTATCTCCTGAGCAGATAATTTTCCAAATTCAACTTCATCTACAGGAGCTGTCATAGAGAAATATTTGATCAGCTCAAACTCTAAATTTTTATAGTCGTTGGCAGCCTTGTTGCTCTCTACGATCACCTCACAGGTATCATACACCATATTGGCGATATCCAATTTTAATCGCTCTCCTTGTAGGGCGTGACGGCGTCTCTTATAGACAACTTCACGTTGGGCGTTCATTACATCATCATATTCCAAAAGACGTTTACGTACACCAAAGTTATTTTCCTCAACTTTTTTCTGAGCTCTTTCAATAGACTTGGTCATCATACTATGCTGAATAACTTCACCATCTTCCAAGCCCATTTTATCCATCATTTTAGCAACCCTGTCCGATCCGAACAAACGCATTAGGTTGTCTTCTAAAGAAACATAGAATTGAGAACTACCAGGATCTCCTTGACGACCAGATCTACCACGTAACTGTCTATCTACACGACGAGAATCATGTCTTTCCGTACCAATAATTGCTAGACCACCGGCTTTCTTAACCGCATCTGACAATTTAATATCGGTACCACGACCAGCCATATTCGTTGCTATGGTTACCACACCGGCATTACCTGCTTCGGCGACAACATCAGCTTCTTTTTTATGAAGTTTAGCGTTCAGAACGTTGTGCGGTACTTTGCGTACACTCAATAACTTAGATAATAATTCTGATATCTCTACAGAAGTTGTACCGATCAAGACAGGTCTACCTGCTTTACTAATTTTGGTTACTTCTTCTATAATAGCGTTATATTTTTCTCTTTTGGTCTTATAAATAAGATCATTTTTATCTTGTCTGGCAATTGGTCTGTTTGTTGGTATTTCCATAACATCCAACTTATAGATTTCCCAGAATTCGCCAGCTTCTGTTACAGCGGTACCTGTCATACCAGATAATTTGCTGTACATTCTAAAATAGTTCTGTAACGTAACGGTAGCAAAGGTTTGTGTTAGTGCTTCAATCTTTACATTTTCCTTGGCTTCAATTGCTTGGTGTAATCCGTCCGAATATCTACGACCGTCCATAATACGACCGGTCTGTTCATCTACGATCATAACCTTGTTGTCCATTACCACGTACTCCGTATCTTTTTCAAATAGGGTATATGCCTTTAATAATTGGCTCATGGTATGTATACGCTCGCTTTTTACGGTGAAATCTTTAAAAAGCTCTTCTTTTAGTTCGGCTTCTTTTTCAATTTCAAGATTTTGATTTTCAATCTTCGCTATTTCTGCACCTATGTCCGGCATTACGAAGAAATCTTTATCCTGCTCGCCAGAAATGTAATTAACCCCTTTATCGGTCAATTCTATCTGGTTGTTCTTTTCATCTATAACAAAAAGTAGATCTTCATCAACAACAGGCATTTCCCTGTTGTTATCTTGCATGTAGTAATTCTCGGTTTTTTGAAGTAATTGTTTTACTCCTTCTTCACTTAAGAATTTTATTAAAGCCTTGTTTTTTGGAAGTCCACGGTAAACCCTTAATAAAAGGAAGCCCCCCTCTTTGGTATCACCTTCGGCAATCAACTTTTTAGCTTCTGCCAAAACACCGGTTAAATGCTGACGTTGTTTTCTTACGATCTCATCTACCTTTGGTTTCAGCTCATTGAATTCATGACGGTCACCTTCTGGTACGGGACCAGATATAATAAGTGGTGTACGTGCATCATCTACCAAAACTGAATCTACCTCATCTACAATGGCATAGTTATGTGGGCGCTGTACCAAATCTTTTGGTGTATGCGCCATGTTATCCCTTAGGTAATCAAATCCAAATTCATTATTGGTACCATAGGTAATATCTGCATTATAAGCTGCACGTCTACCATCTGAATTTGGTCTGTGGTGATCAATACAGTCTACCGATAAACCGTGAAACTGAAATATGGGCGCCATCCAAGCACTATCCCTTTTTGCCAAATAATCGTTTACGGTAACCAAGTGGGCACCGTTACCGCTTAATGCATTTAAATATAAAGGTAGTGTGGCAACCAAGGTTTTACCTTCACCTGTTTGCATTTCTGCAATTTTTCCTTGGTGCATGGCAATACCACCAATTAATTGAACATCATAATGAACCATGTCCCAGGTTACCTCTTTTCCGGCGGCATCCCAAGAATTTTTCCAAATAGCATCTGTGCCATCAAGAGTAACATAATCTTTGGAGCCTGACAGGGTTCTGTCATATTCAGAAGCGGTTACCTTTAAAGTTTCGTTATTTGCAAAACGCTTTGCGGTCTCTTTAACCACGGCAAAGGCTTCTGGTAATATTTTATTGAGTGTTTCTTCTGAAATAGTGTAAGCTTCTTCTTTTAACTTATCTATTTCAGTATAGATATCTTCATTTTTATCGATATCGGTAGAGTTTTTAACCTCTTCCTCTAAAGTGCTGATTTGATCCGTCTTTTCTTTGATGGCATCTTGTATGGCCCTTTTGAACTCTATGGTTTTTTGCCTTAGCTCATCATGACTAAGATTTTCAAGCTGCGATTCAAATGATTTTATCTTATCTACTAAAGGCTGTAATTCTTTTACGTCTTTCTGTGATTTATCACCTACAAAAGCCTTTAGGATGGAATTAATGAAACTCATATATTTTAAACTATTAGAATTGAAACTTTCTTACTTGTTATTAAGCAAGAATATATTTCAAAATGTTTTAGAGCCGATAAATATTTTCGACCCTATAAAAGAACAAAAGGTATTCCAGTCTTGATTTTTGAACGGATTTACCTAAAAACATGTCAAAATTACATAAAAAAAAAGCCTCCAAGGAGACTTTTTAGTAGTAATTATGATATCGAATATTAATATTCGTCCTCGTTCCAGAGGTAGTCTTCTTCCGTAGGATAGTCCGGCCAAATTTCTTCTATAGATTCGTATATCTCGCCACCTTCTTCTTCCATAGACTGTAAATTTTCTACGACTTCTAATGGGGCTCCAGTTCTGATGGAGTAATCTATTAACTCATCTTTACTTGCCGGCCAAGGTGCATCACTTAAATAAGATGCTAATTCTAATGTCCAATACATAGTAATTGTTTGATTTTAATTTTTTGCAAAAGTAATTTTTAAATTGAGACAGCAAAGAAATTACGTGTAAATTTCAAGTAATCGCAATATTTTTTTCGCATTTGTTTATTGATAACGAATAAATTACGGAATTATTAGTCCTTTTTATTTGGGATCCATTTTATTTCATTCGCTTGTAGATTATATGACAATTTTCGTGCCAATACAAATAGATAATCAGAAAGTCTATTTAAAAATGATAGCACATTGATATCAAATGGTTCTGTTTGAAATAATAATGTAGCTATTCTTTCAGCTCTTCTACAAACGGTTCTTGCTATATGACAGTATGACACTGTTGTATGGCCACCAGGAAGAATAAAATGTGTCATTTGTGGAAGTTGCCCATCCATTTCATCAATAGCTTGTTCTAAATAATTGATTTCAGTGTGCCCAACTTTGGTGATTTTTAATCTTTCTTCGCCGTTTTTAAGCAATTCTTTTTCTGGATCTGTGGCCAAAATGGCACCTACGGTGAATAAATGTTCTTGTATGACTATTAGCTGCTGCTGGTGAACTTCATCTATTTGTTGATCTCTAATGAGTCCAAGCCATGAGTTTAGTTCATCTACCGTACCATAACTGTCAATTCTAATGTGGTGCTTTGGTACACGAGTGCCACCAAAAAGACCCGTAGTACCGTCATCACCTGTTTTAGTATATACTTTCATTTTGTAGTTTATGGAATTAGGGTATAGATGAGTTAATTTGTAAGCTAAGATTAAGCAAAGGGTTTAAGATTAGTTAGCTATTCTTCTTTTTTGGTTTTACGCTCATAATCTCCCATAAATTTTCTTGACTTACGGGCGCTAGATTTGCCTTTGTTAGTTATACGTATGGCTATATAAATAGCAAATACAACTCCTAAAACTATATATATGGTATTACTTTGCATTGAAATTTACTTTAGTTTAAAATTACTTGTTTAAATCCGTATTTTAAAATGTTCCTTTACTTGTTCCTTTCTAAAGAAAACAATGCCACAATAAAAGAGGTCTAGTGTAACGCGAACATGCTCCATTTCTTTGAGTTGTTTCCACTTTTTTAAATTTTGTGGGTTTTTATGAATTCCGTCTAAAAGTAGCATGGTATCATTGGAAAGGTCATTCACTTTAAAATTGGGCTTATTTATATCGGTTATATCGCCAAAGACAACAGCTGCATTGCTATCAACAATAGATATATTTGGACAATTCGTAATTATTTTTTCTTTGGATGATTTACTGGTATTCAATAAATGAATAGTTCTATAATCAAAATAGTGAAGACTTTTAACTAATACTTTTAGTGTTATAGGAAGTTTGATTTTAGTTTTCTTGTACAGACATTTGGTGACATAATTATATACAAATGGAGAATGCACACCATGCTGATTGGTAGCAGAACAAAGAAACTTTAAATAAGAAATTAAGCGGTACACGTATTACTTTTTCAATTTTGCCAAAAGTAAGAATAGTGATGCAACTTATAATTTATACGGTAAGAATAATATGTGTTGAAAGTAGGTTATGGTAAGAAATGGGGTAGGTATAAGATCGGGGCGAAAAGGAAAATTAATGATGTATTAAGAAAGTTTAGCTCTATTCAATTTAGTAGTAAATTTCAAAGCCTTGATTACTCTGTTATTTTTGTTCTTGTATAATCTTGCAACTTCAATCGTGTTTTCAGTTACAATAGTTGGTACGGTAATATCATTGATTTCAATTGTTTGAACCATC